>Ga0129333_10000034_pt1 | contig 72449 bp, 96 predicted proteins | sample CPB6_08_DNA_FD_94474 | JGI IMG/M metagenome (GOLD analysis project Ga0129333, IMG submission 94474) | Freshwater to marine salinity gradient microbial communities from Chesapeake Bay, USA - CPBay_Sum_0.6_0.8_DNA | ecosystem: Environmental > Aquatic > Marine > Coastal | place: USA: Chesapeake... | reverse complement strand
CTTGGCCCATATTAAATTACCGTTAGTACCCGCCAGTTTCAGTATGGCTGCTTTGGTTAGGTTAGGTCCGCTAGCACCATCTTGGTATTCAGCGATCACAAACACATCATCACCGTCTGTAGTGATAGCACTGGTTTCGTGCCAACTGTTGACCTGTTCAGTGACTACTCTATATGATTTGGTTGGATAATCTAAGTTGCCGGCGAATGTACCGTCTGGGAATAGTAGGCTAGTGGTGTTTGCTTCACCGTCATAGGTAGCCAACGCGACTGTACCCATTGTAGTCCAATTTTCTCCGTCTGTGCTTTCTTGGAATACCCATCCCTGATAGTAATTAACATAGTCATAATTGCCACTGACAAATACTATCTGATAGTCTGTACCTTCTATGGTTATTCCGCCTATACCATTGACCTCAGGAATAACACTTTCTGTGACTTCAACTGGAAGATTACCAGTTAATACCTTGCTCCATACCAGTCCACCTTCGTCGTCAAGTTTCATCACAGCGATGCTGTCTCTGTCAGTGGTGCTGTAACTGTCAATGGTAAATGTTATCACCATACTGTTATCTTCAAGTGTGACTAGGTCGGCACTTACACTGGTATCAACATCGTGATTGTTCAGTTGCTTTTGCCAGGATAGTTCACCTGTGTCTGAAAATTTAGAAATTATTAACTTGTCGTTGCCCGTATCATAGTTGCTGATGTGTAGGACGATCATATTACCGTCACCGTCATAGGCCACTGCCTGTGGTGATACACCAGAGTTATCACCCTGCTGGGCACGACTAATCAGGGCAAAGTAATCTGTGTTGCCCACAGTGACTTTGACTTCTTTATCGTCTGTGAGACTGGCGGCGCCGCCACCTAACACTGAATCTCCTTCGCTGTCTAGGATATCACCACCTTCTGGTAACGTTAAATTACCTGCTCCGTCAAATACCCACCATTTCTCATTTTCGCCTTGATTGGTACGAATGTTTACTGGTGCTGAATTATCACCATTTGGACCTCCGCCGCCGTAGGTTGTCCAAGCCTTTACACTTAGACCATCGTTGTCTTGACGGATTGTAGAGTTGGTGCCTTCGAGTTCAGCACCATAGTCCCATACAACGCCGCGATTAATTCCACCAGCCTCACCACTAAATGTTACATCACCATCTGATGAAAGAGTGAAAGTTTCTCCTGTGTTGGACAATTGATCGGCAGAACCGCCTAACACTGAATTGCCTGTGCTGTCTAGGATGTCTCCACCTGCGGGTAATTGTAAATTACCGTCGTAGTTGAAAGTCCAATCCTTTTGATTCTCAGTTGTGTAGCCAGTGCTGATGACCACAGGATCACTATCGGACCTAGTTCTAATTTCTAGATCATCATAGGCAGTTATCCTAACGTCATCATCAGAATCGATGGTTATATCGCTGCCTGCGTTTATGTTAATACCGCCTTCTGCGTCAATATTAACATTGCCGGTACTTTCTATATCTATACTCATACCGTTGGCATAAAGAGTATAACTGTCATCATCATAGTCTATTTCAAAACGGCTTTCATTTTGATAAAGGAATGTTATACTGGTAAATTCAAAAGGATCTTCTTCAGGCGTTTGAGTGGTATATAGAATTACATTAGTATCGTCAAAACCATATCCGGCAAATTCGATAAATTCATCCGAATTGTTTTCTATGATATATCCTTTGTTAGCCTTGTTAAAGAAAGTGTCGTTGATAAAACTCTGTACATTAGGTGCTACTGTCAGTGTTATTACACCCGTTCCACCGTCATTGCTCCAACTTGCTGAAGTAAAATCTCCATTGCCAATACTAAAGTTGTTAGAGCTTTGACCGCTGTAAGCAGACATTTGTATCCTACCGTCATTGGGGTCTAAAACGATTTCTGATGCTGTTACACCGTCACCGTTTTTAGCTCTGATAGATGATTCAAAACCTGGGTTAGAATCTAATATGTTGTCAGTGAATGTCCAGTTACCAGTGCTACCACCACCTAACACTGAGTTACCTTCGCTGTCTACGATGTCACCTTCTACAGGCAGTTGTAGATTGCCATCAGTTTTGAATTGCCAATTTCTAATCCAACCTGATTCTCCCGATCGTGTTAGATTAATCTCACTACCGGTTTTACCTATAGAAAATGTTGCGGTGTTGGCCGTAGCAGGATTGGGATCGGAGTTAGTAGTCAATAGACTTACACTGGTATTTGCCTGTATGGTGTAAGTGTTGCCTATGACTTCAACACCAGCATCTGTATAACTTTCTTCGCCCGGAGTCAGTGTCATCTTACCCTGAGCATTGAGACTGTACTGTATGTCGCTGCCGTCGCCGTTGTCTATGTTTAGTTGGAAAGTGTTATTACCTATGGTTGCTGTATTGCCACTGGCAGCGTGAGTAAGTGTATCACCAGCGCCGCCTCCGCCTGATTCGTCAGTGAGATACTCTAAATCTCTCCACAGAGTTTCTCCATCACCAATTTTAATTTTATTGTTAGTGATGTCGTATGCTGGTTCTCCAGAGGCTAACACAGGGTTAGCATCGTACCAATTTTGATATGTATCTCTACGTAATTTAATTTTTGCCATATTATGCTCCGCCTCCGTCGATTTCTAATTCGGCTGTATATACTGTGAAGGCGTTGCCTCCATCTATTTCTAAGTTTTCTCCATCATAGGCTGTGGTTTGAACACTGCCGTCTGGAAATGTAATGCTTCCATCCGTGTTAAAATTCCAAGTGTGTGTATTGTCCGGGCCCGTGCCTGCGGTGATAGAAACTCCGCCATAGTAATTTAGAACAACAATAGAATCATTGCTACCATTCTCCGGCACACTTACTCTAGATGTAGCACCATGTGTTATATCACTATTTTCAATAGCAGTTCCATTTAGATTATAAAATCTATCGCTAGTTGATGAACTAACTACTTCCGCACCATCGACAGTTAGATTGTTTGATGCATTTAAAGTTATAGGAACATTATTGATGTAGATAGTGCCTAGACTGACATATAAACTACGCCAAGGTTTGGCCGGACTACCTAAGTCTCCACCGTTGGCCACACTAGGTAAGAGGTCTCCACCTACAGTCAGGTTGCTGGTCACTGTGGTGGCTTGATCTATAGTTATAGCACTTGAGTCCGTAGTACTCAGTGTGCTACCTGTGAATTCAAATGCTCCAAGATTTAATGGAGCAACATCTAATCCTAGTGCTGTATAAAGTTCAGTAAAGTTGGCATTGATCTTTTGGAACGCTGATCTTAGACTATCGCCTGAGCGATCATTGGGTGAACTGCCTACGTTGATATTTTGTTTTGCCATTTATCGCTCCATTATTTTCTATATCTGAAACCATTTACGATTCTACCAGAATTTCCACTGATAATATTTCTAGCACCTAATTTAAATCTAGTATCAATTTTTCCTTGATATATTACCCTAGCATCGCCTCCTTCTAGACTTTCGTAATCAGTCCAGTTTGAAGTTGTAGCAGTAGTAGATTCTGAACCATAATAAAAATCGCTGGCACTTTGGATTGTTAAAGATCTCAAATAGGTCTTTACATCCCGCCAATCCCAATCTCTGTTATATTCTAAAACTGTGGCGATGAAACCAGCCGCCACAGGGCAAGCGGCACTGGTTCCGCTGAACGCTGTGTCGGTAGCTGTGGTGGGCGCATTAATACCAGCAATGCTAATATGTGCATTTAAATTTATGTGTAGTTCAATTCTATCAGTATCATTTTCGTAAAAATGCCACTCCCACTGCATATTAGGACTACCTAGTATTCCAGATGTGGCATTAGTTGCCTGCACTCTGATTACAAATAATCTGTTTGGCGAAACTCCCTGCGTATCTGTATAAATTCTTTGTATAGAATTATCATTTGAACTGACGCAGATTTTGTTTAACGCAGGATTACTAGCACTAATGCCCGAGTAAACAGTAGAACCACTGCCAAACGTAAGATAGGTATTAGTTCCTACAAAGACCTGTGAATAAGTGCTGCCGTTGTAGAGTATATTCCAAGGAATATTTACGGTAAAATATCCGTCATCTGTGTTACCTGATGTTGGGAGAATGACTGCATTGGTAGTGATATTTAATAAATTCTGCGATATAGGAGTCACCACAGCCGATCCTGACGAAGTTACAATACTATAAGAATCTCCTGGTTCGGGGAATAATGTTCCCCCTGTTAACACAGCACTGGTGCTACAGACACCCGAAAAACCGTTGTCAATCAAAGATCCTGTTCCTTGTCTATATTGCAAGTATGTGTCTACACGGTTCCAAAATGTTGCATATCCTCGATTAGCCGCCAAGGTTCCGTCGGCTGGTGCATAGACATCTATCTGATTGCCTCTATCACTGTAAGACACTTTGGCTTCTTTGCTTGTTTTATAATCATCATCTAATGCTCCGATGTTAATCACAGGATAAATCCTTGTGCCGGAAGAGTCAGTATACATACCTCCCTGTTGAGGAAAACCACGCCGATTAGTAGTACCCGTGACAGTCAATCCAAACTCACTGAATGAGGAGTTAGATAAAGATCCTCCATTTGTAGCAGTGATATAGTTGTTGAAATCGGGATGATCAGAACTTACCTGTTTCTGATTACTGTTTCCTGCTGCTGCTACAAAAATTACACCAGACGCAATCAATTCATCTAGAGCAGTGGTGTAGGAATTAGTTTTCATTTCTGATTTCCATCTACCAGAATCTCCTTGTGTACCCATATGGCTTAACCAAGTTATTCCTGTTTCAGAAGTATATGGTGTGTTTGAAGTGGATCTATGAGTATAATAATAAGTTGCACCTCCCGGATCCTTATTTGATCGGTATCCCCAACTGTTAGACATTATGGTAGGATCTTTGGTACCAAATGCAGGATTGATTGGTTTGGTTTGATGGAAAATCTTTACGATGTCAAAACCTTGCTCAATATCAGTTCCGTAAGTATTATATAAATTGAATGCCCATTTATTGGCATTATAGGCCCATCCCTGACTTCTTCCGTAGGTCAAACCTGCACAGGCTGTACCATGATTACCTACTGTAGATTGTGCTATGTTACTGCCATTGCAGTTACTTCTATTATAACTTGATGTTACAATCACAGTTCCCGCATTCGCAAATTTAGCACTTCTTAGTGAACTGTCTCCCCACCAAGATCTAGCCACTGATTCAACTGGAACTATGGTTCCGTCCCACCTTGTGGTTAATCTTGTAGCAGGATCAGCATCAAACCAATCAGGATCTATATAATAAGGTGCATCCAAAACTAAATCTAATAAATCGCAATAACCATTGCCGGGAAGAACATTTCCTCCCACGTATCCGGTAGGTCTTTCTATAGAAACAGCATTGTTACTGATCAATACAGTATTATTTTGAAACTCAGGATGACCGAACCAAGTGCCGTCATCGCCGACTATTACGTCAACATTTTTTCCAGTTCCATACTGTGTTATATTTGTATTGACGACTAAATTGTCAGCGTAACCATTATCCACCCAAGGGTCTAACTCTTGTTGGCATCTATATAATTGATAACCGGTTCTGTTAGCATCGGCGGCAGTACCATTTAAGGTATTTGATGCTGAAAATTCTCTATAATTTTTTACTGTTGATGAATATCTGTTTATTAATTCCGGTCTCACAGACTGTAATTCTTCTGGCGGTGGTTTATATTCTTTTGGATATCTTTTGTAATCTAGATTTAAAAATTTTATTCTAGGGTCGTGTGCAAGATTCGCTGCTTCTTCTTCTGTAAGAAGATACGTTCCTCTTGTAGGGCTATGTAATTGATCATCTACGCATTCTACAGATCTTTCTGGCACATGTTCACAATCACTGCCACGGTGACAAAGTTCTTGATGTAGATCATCCCAATCTTTTTCTGTTTGAGTACCTAATTGATAATATTTTTTTTCCATATAAGACTTTTAATGCAAATCTACCCAGGTGCTGTTAGCATACCCCTGGAATTTATTTGTAGAACTGTTGTATATTATATCACCATTGGTTGCTGCAAGGGCATCTCTTTCAGCAGTTGAAAAACTGGCCATCTTAAGTGGACTGCTACTAATTTCAACTCTAGTTCCTGCTGTTAGTAAAATTTCATTGTCCGAATAAACTTCCGGAGTTCCTGATCCCTGTGCTGTTATTGTTCCAGTAACAGTAAGGTGATTTACAGTCAATGTTCCAGACACAGTGGCACTATTATTGACTGATAGTTCATTTTCGATAACTACATCAGATTGAAATCTCATTAATGGAGTTACTAAGATTTGAGAACTGTCTGCAGAATCAATTAAGTTAGTGAATAGGTTACCAGTTAAGTTACCAACAAATCCACCTGCAGTTAAAGTATTTGTATCTGTTCTATATGACAAATCCACATCTGCTCTGACTGTCTGTGCAGTGGTTCTATTTTCAACAAAGGTAGGATAATAAACTGTAGTCAGACCGTTGGTGTTGGTAATATCTAAAGTATTAGTTCTTGTTGATGTTGCTGCGTTACCTGAGATGTTTGTCGGTCCGGTTATGGTAATAGCCCCTTCGCCATCCGAAGCAGTAGTCACGCCATTGGCACCAATAAACTTCAATGTCTCACCGTTGTTAATTCTTCGGATAGTAGAATCGTCGCCGGCCACATTTAATTCAAAGTCTTCACCACCACCTCCTCCTCCGCCACTGCCTGCGGGCACTGGTCCCCATGTGATTTCTTTATCTGATGGATTATAATACAAAACTTGCGGACCAGTAACTTCTCTTACAGGATTGACAAAGAAACCAGCAGCCGAAGCATTCTGCGCAGCCCCGCTGGCATTTAAAACAATGCTTCCTGCTGACTGATTACTATAACCTGCCCTATAGCCGATAGCCACAGAATTCGTACCTTGATTGCTAGTGCCTGCTTCAAATCCTATGGCTATACCATTACTGCCTTGTGCAGAATAACCTGCATCTCGTCCTAATGCTATGGCTCCTTGAGCCTGATTGTTTTCTCCAGCATTGCTGCCTATCGCTACCGCTAAATCACCTTGTCCAGTCTTACCTGTTCTATAACCTATGCTAACAGAATAATTTCCTGAATCTGATTCGTCGCCTATGGCTATCTCTGTTTCGGTAGTTCTTAATCTGTTGGTTAAAATGTCTCCAACTATTTGTGAGCCAAGTGCATCTATTAAAAGTGTAGAGTTGTCACTGTAAACATTACCAACTAGATATGAAATGTTCAGTGTCAGAGTATCATTGGTTGAATCTGGTGTTAGAACGACCCCTTCTCCAGGAACAAAAGTAAAGGTATCTGAACCGTTATCCGCTTGAATAACAGTAGCACTGCCGGACACAGCAAAATTTTGGAAGGTGTTTCTAGTATTTTGTATAGTAACAGCTCCAGTTCCGCCTGAGATACTGATACCAGATCCTGCTACGATACTTGTAACTCCTGTATTGCTAATATTCACCGATCCAGTGGCTGCGCTTACATTAATTCCTAGACCAGATGCTGCTATTGTTGTTACCCCGGTATTAGTAATAGTAATTGAATCTGTAAGGTCGTTAGTGGTGATATCGATACCAGTACCGTTAACTAATGTTAAGGTATCCGAAGCAGAATCTGCTCCAACAGTATTTTGTCCGCTAACAGCAAAAAATTTAAATGTATCTTGATTAATGTTCGGACTAGAATTTACTATTTCATAAGTTCCCGGTGATGGATTATTAATAGTGATACCAGATCCGCCGAATGTTGTCACAGCCAGTACGCCGGTGTTAGTGACATTGATACCTGTGCCGCTGACTGCACTTACTACTATTCCTGATCCGGCTGGTCTAGCATCAGGCAATGCTGTTCCGTTTCCGAAACTAACTACACCTGTGTTCGTTATAGACACAGCACCAGTGGCTGTGGTATTGGTGCTAAGACCGCTGCTAGTGGTAATATTAAGGACGCCTGCGTTGGCGATAGTTAATGTGTCAGTGGTGTCATCGGTAGTCAGCGTTATTCCTAGACCCGATGCTATAGTTAGTATATCATTACCGCCTGAGTCTGCTACTATATTACTTTGTCCTGCTACTGCGATCTCTCTAAAATATTCTTGATCTAGAATATTGCCACCTATGGTAGAACCTGCGGGAAGATTTACCGAAGTTCCTGTGGCAGTTACAACAGCGTTACCTAGATATAGACTAGTGCCGCTGAGATAAAGATCTTTCCATCTCTTACTGGAACTGCCTAGATCATAGATTTCTGTATTTCTTGGAATTAGGCTAGTTCCTAGATCAGTAAGGTCAACAACTGCTCCAGGCCCTCCGGCAACTGTAAGATATAGTTCTGTAAAATTATCATTGATGGCCTGGAAGGCTTCTTCTACAGTGCTCCATATGATTGGAGGTGTACCTGGATTTATCGTTTGTTTTGCCATTATGCTCTTCCCACGGCCACTTCAATAGTGCCGATATGATCTGAATCATAGTCTGCTAATGCCTTACCCAGGATAGTTCCAGGCCGGGCATTACCGCTTGAGGAAATACCCACTCCGGGAATTCCTGATGTGATTATTAGATCGCCTTTGTTTATTTTTCCTACCACACGCACAGGAACACGACCCTGAAGTGCTATCAAAACTTTTGTGCCTGGACAAGCCTCGTTCATTATGAAAGCAGCATTTTCTGACACCACACCAGCCACTCTATGATCTCCTCGAACATTGCTTTGTGTAACCTCATTGTCTCCACCAAATACCAGCACAGTGCCTACTGTGTATTCTTGGTCACCTTGATAATATTCTGCTAGGTCAGCGTAAGTGGCCTGCCATTTACTGCCAGTGGTCAAAGTCCACGTACCTGTGACTGTACCTGCGGTAGATGCTGCCCCTGTGGTTATCGACTGTAAAGTAATTGATGAACAGGTTACTGGGGCATTGCTCAAACCATTTTGAGTTCTGAAAGTGTGAGTATCGTTATCGTAAAAAGATTTTTTATCACCAGCTAATGATCCATCGCCTATCAATATACCTACCTGGCTATTAAATCCGTGATATTGTGTATAACCGCCAGTGGCACTTGTAGTGGTGTCTATAGCAATCTTAGTATCTATTAACAGTCTTTCTACACTCACGTTTCTAGCACCAAAGTCTCCATTGCTATCTCTTTTGACCAGTGTGCTGGCTGCATTTGTACTTGATTCGTCTACTACAGTGTAATCAGTGTCCTGGGTGGCGGTAAAACCAGTTCTTCTAAGATATCCTGTGCCGCTATTATATTGAGATTTTTTAATAGCACCACCGTCACTAACCACTGTGGTAAATGAAACTGCTGCGGGATCTGCTGTGGCTAAACTTGAATTACCAACTACGGTTTTAGTAGCGATCTGTTCTAATTTTCCAAAAGTTATACCATTATTTTTAATACTGATCCAACCACCAGTGGCATTGAATTGAGCAGAATCAAAACTAGCCAATCCTTTTTCTGCCTGAGTAATTCCTGTTGCGTTAACTCGAGTACCTGCCGAACCCATGGCTAACTTACTTTGTAGGATTCCTGCAGCAGCATTTATATCTGTGTTAGTGATAGAGCCTGCTACTATCTGAGCATCTACTGTGTTGGCAGTGCTGTCTATGTTAAAAGTGATATCTCCTATCACAGTGGAATTCTGTACAATATTTCCAGCACCTGTAAATGTCAATACATCGGCTGCTTTAACATTGTTAAGATCAGCATCTTGTAAGTTATTAAATGTTAAGCTTTGTAGATTAATCGCATCTTGAGGACTTACTGGATCTCCAACATTTGTGATCCTATTACCATCGAGATCCATATTGCCTTTCATAGACAACTGGCCATCGAGGCTCATAAAGCCTCCAGATATAGCAGGAATTAATGAAGTGTCTGCAACCACAGCACCTGTGTGCGATATTCCTAGTCTCCTATCTAGATAAGTTCTTACCGCATTCTCTGTAGGCACGGTATCAGTGGCATTGTCTGACATTCCAGAATCTGTTGAGAATTCAGAAATAGGTACGCCTCTTTTGAATCCAATACCATCTAAGTTTGACAGAGCTATCGATGCTGCAAAAGTTACAGTACCTGTGCCTTGGTCAACTCTGAAATATGGTCCGACTGAGAAATTACCGAATTGGTCTGTGGTCACATAGAAAACACGACCTACTCCACGTTCCTGCACTTCTTGACCAGGATTGTAAGCGTTTACTGGAGGACCATAAATCTCATTTGGATAGTTAGTGTCAGAATATGATCCTGTGCCTATGTCTAATAGATCATGAGATGTTACGCGAGTAAGACCGATACGTATTGTTAGGGTGCCCGGTTCATCTTTGGGCACAGCAGCCTTTAGAGATGGCAAGGCAGTGAAATAAACAACATTGTCTAGCAACGGTGTGTTTAAAGTTACAAGTGCGTATGGTTGTCCTGTGGTCGATTCGTCTTGATAATTAGAAATCGTGTATTGTTGGCCTTTCCATATTATATAAGAATTTAGTACTCGTTCTTTTTCATCACCGCCCAAAGGAACAACGGCAAAATCGCTGTCTCCAACTCTACCAGTTATGATTCCCACAGTGTGTACACCGCTCTGTGAACCAGAGGTATCTACAGCCACTCCAGCCGGTATTGCTTCTCTAGTTATAGTAAATGTGTTGGGAGACAATACAGTTTTAACAAAATAATGTCCACCATCTGTAATTCCTGTCGGTAAAGATCCTGTGGTTTCAAATTTTATAGGGGTATCAGCAGTAAAACCGTGACTAGCTAATGTGATCACAGCAGGCGAAGCAATGCTAATTGTACATACTGACGAACCGGTCTTGAAAGGCTGGCTAGGCCAAATAGAAAGATCAACGTAGTTATAGTTTTCTCTCAGAGTAGTTCTCGCTAAACCTTCAACAAAATAACTTTGAACGCCACTCTGACTACCCGATGTTGCCACCGCTGTTCCTCGTTTGGTTGTTGAGAAACTAAAGCTATCTGCAGTAAATCCGTCGGCTAAAACATAATAGACTGTGGTAGAATTTACACCAGTCGGCAATGTTCCAGTGGTGCTTAAACTAAATTGATAGTCTGGCTGTAGACCATGTGCTACTCTAGTTATAACAGAAGGTGATGCAATGCTTATGGTACAGGTTTTTGAACCAACAGGATCCAAATATTCTTCAAACTGTAAAATACGATAAACAGTTGGTGATTCTCTCAAAACCATACCGGTTGAAGGTCTCACAGCAACATCAACAACATCTCCTGTAAGAACTGTCTGAGAAGCTTGTCTAACAGTGACAAAGGTATTATCAGGAATGATTGCGGCCAGACCTTCAACTCCTGCTCCTTCAGAACTTTGCAAACTTAGTTTTGCTACTCCCGGCGGTAAGTCTCCACCAATTTCTGAAGTGGCGATAGGATATCTGTAGATAGACCCTAGTCCATGATCTACTTCGAGTTCACCTCTGTCTAAGGGAGCATAGGTATAATTGTCTATGTAAACAATCAAACCATTCACTGCATTAGCATAACTTGGGCTGGGAAAATAAACCTGTGCCCCTTGTGCTAGGTCATAGTAAAGCGATACTGGCGTAGGTACTTCTAAAGGATCTGCACCTTCCGCGACAAGAGCATAATTACCATGAGCACTCGATCCTCCCACTGACCTGATTTGTCCACCGTTTACTGCATAATACGAAATGTGGCAGTAATATGTAAACATAGAAACTGCTTCGATCAAACCGCCATTGGTAGCAATTATTCCGTAACCTAAATCGTTAATCTGTGTGAAGTCGTTGCCCAACATACTTCTATTGCCCGGCATTAAAACTTCATATATATTAGCGTTTTCATCTATGAATACTATAGTAGAATCTTGAATATCTGTTTTTTCATTCAATAAACCTGTTCTAGCATTCTTCAATATAGTTGTGTATGCGTAAGCGTTTAAGTCGGGTAACACTTCTGGATCGGCAGCAGATACTCCGTTGGTTACAATGTCTACTGTTTCTGTGAGCAAAGTATCGATTAAATTTTGAATCGTGACATCGCTGGCCGCGCCTGATACTCTTAGAGTGGCACTATAAGAAACTGCAGGAGGAAGATCTAAAATTACCTGTTTGGCTAGATATTTGGCATAATCTAATGCTGCTGCTGTTTCGGTTACTTGCCCTGCAGGAATTTGCAAAGTGATAGCATCGCCTACACCATTATAATACCTAATACCTGCATCTCTCGTTTGGCTATTACCACCATAGATAACATCATAAATCAATGCTTCCATGATATACTTGACATCTCTAGAACATTTGTTGCTGTCGTAGGTAAATGCAGGAGTAAACGGTGCTATACTACCTGCTATCTGCGCGGCTATCCAGCCCACTGTTTCGTCGGCTATGTAATTAATATTTGCCTGTAAAAGATTTTTTGCATTTATCTTATTTGATGCCAATCCAGGAGGGTTGGTAAATGATAAACTAGGTGCGAAAGTAACACCATTCCTTACAATATTATCCAATGTCAATTGACTGCTTTCTGCTACAGATTGTGCAGATGGATATAATTCTAGTGCAAGAATAGCCAGATCATGAGCATATGAAATAGCCCTAGCAGTTAAATCTAACTGTGTGTCGATAACCACACTGGCATTGGCTTGTCTATAAGTAAGACCGGCTTTTCTAGCGTTATAGTTTGTACCTAAAACTATATCGTAGCCTAGACCGTCTATGATCAAACCAACGTCTCTGTAACAGATATCATCGTTGTATTCAAATCGTGGATCAGTCCAAGGAGTAGCTTCATCTAGAACAAATGACGCGGTAGACCCTGCTGTATTAAATGTAAAATCTCTAACGTAGTTTATTCTATAAACAGTATCCGATACGATAAATGAGGCAGGCAGTTGTGGAAATCTATTCAGTCCGCCTACATATAGAAAACTGTTATCTTCAACAGTTCCTGTGCCCGCAGCCACAACTCCATTATAAGTGAAGACCGTACCTATGTTATTATCACTAGATCCTAACGCTGTAAAAACTGTTGTACCTACGGTTTTTATAGTATAACTTCTTCCACTGATCATAGCAGAAACATTTAATTCTCTTCTTCCTAATAATTCAAATTTAATATTTCCTGCAAAACCATCTACATATTGTCCACCAGCAAATGTTTGTCTGCCGGTACTCTTTGAAAATGATGCGCATTCTTGTGCGTATGGTGATTTGGCAAGAATCTGACCTTCGGGGTCAAGCACCATAAAGAATCCGCCATGTCCTTGGCAAGTGATAGCTTGGAATCTTACAGCATCGTTGCACAAGAACACATCCATTTGGTCATTATTTTTAGGAGTATTAACGCTGCCTAGACCAGGACCAGATTCATCTATTATATCAAGTATAACGTTGGTTAATGCTCCAACAACACCTCCATTATTATATGCAGATCCTCCGCTGATATAGGCAGTAAAATCAGTGCCGTCGACTGGATCAGTTAATAAAGAGTCGTTAAACAAAGAGAATGCAGTTGGGGATACAACTGAAACATAATAATCGTTACCATTTATTTCTGTAGTTCCTGTTATATCATCGATGATAACAGTGTCACCGTTAACCAACCCATGTGGTGTAGATGTAGTTATTACTACAGGGTCGGTTAAAGTTACTGCAGAAATGTTAAATGATGTGCCACCAGATCCCGTTTCTGCTATATAAGCACCGTCGATAATCTGTGGAAATATTTCTTGATACAACTCTGTGAATTCAACATTTCTAATTACCGCTTGAGCAAGGACACCTAATCTTCTAATTGCAGCCTTGGTTTCGTCTAATTGTACGCCAATAGCCACAGATGGATCTCCGTATTCTGTGGCCTGTCCATAGTATTTTAATGCAGCAGAAACTGTTCTATTAGAGCCTCCATATTTCAAATCAAATACCATGGCATCAATTATAAGACCTACATCTCTTTCACAAATGGTTCTATCATAATCAAAGGCCCCTACAAACGGAGAAATATTATTGTCTATCTGATATTCAATCCAGCCAATAACTTCTTTTTGTATAAATGATCGGTTCAGTTCTAATAAGATCGCTGCAGATCTATAAAAACCTTTGTTATTAACTAATGGATAGACTGGATCGGCTGAGTCTGTTAGATAATGCCATCCAAACAACCTATCTGTTAGTGTTATTTGATCGTTGTCCACCTCACCGATAGTTAAATCTCGTCTAAAATTTAGGAAGGCCCATGGACTAGAACTGATACCTGGTTTTGGTCTGATGATACATCTTCTAAATTCATCACCGACGATAGATGTGTTTTGTGGAACTCTTAGAGGTAAGTTCTCTTCGTATACACCACTTTCAACTAATATGGTGATCTGAGTCTGTTTAGATACATCACCGTACGAGATAACTTCGCCAGTTTGAAAAGATCCGTATTTAATATCTACATCAAATATTTCTCTACCTGAACTATCCAATTCCCCACTATGTGCTAGTATTTGTGCCAATGCCCCGGACGTTTCACCTCGTAAATATAAACCTTCTCTTAAATCGCGGCTTCTTATTGCTTCGGGCGTTGAGGTTAATACGTCGCCTGTAAAGTCTGTTCTTTGTCCCCCAGTTTCTATCAAAAATCTTGGAAGACTGACCTGACACACAGGTAAAGATGTAAATCCTGTTCCTTGATCAGTGATAGTAACACTTACTACTGAACCTCCAACAACATCTGCAGTGCCAAATGCACCACTACCACCGCCACCTGTAATACGAACAGATACCAGTCCATAATTGCTACCTCCGGCAAGTACTTGTACATTGTTTACTTTATATGTGACATCAAATTGCACACGTTCTGCCTCGGTCAAATGAGGAATAGCACTATCACTTGTGGTGTCAACACTAGAAGACCCCGGAAGAGTAGTATAAACTCCCGAACTTAATTGTCTCACTGTTACTACTGCACCCGGAGTAGTAGTTGTTGTTAAAATTTCATATCTGGCAGGCTCAATAAATGTACCGCCGGCTACTGTAAGAATTTCTCCTGGATAATAGTTTACTCCAGGAGAAACTATGGTTATAGAATCTACACTCATTAAAACCTGACCACTGAATCCGGCGCCGGAACTAGGAGCATCGGTTATATCATCAAGAGTACACTGGTTTTGACCGTTATTGTAAGTCAAAACTTTCTTATAAGGTCCAATCTCTAATCTAGATTCGAGCATAATTTCTTCTGCTCTCTTACAGGCTGCCTCTAAACTCCTATAGGCATAGGCCAATGCACGACCTTGATATTCTTTTGATATTCCCGGTCTTTCGTCAATACCGCTAGTGGCTACATATAAATTAACAACGCTACCAAAAGCAGAATTATCTACATATCTTTTGGTAGCAGCGATGAGACCATCATAAACCTCGTCATCATCTGGCACAGGATCTCTTGAAAGAATTAGAGGGCCAGTCATATATCCAAAACTTGGATCGTTTAGGCCAGTTGCTGGATCTACTGCATTAGTTCCTCTTTTGCTTAATTTGGTATCTACATAGCCTTTGTTAGATGCTAATCTGTCCGGATTATCAGCATCATTTACTTCTGTATAGGCAGCATTTAATTCTGATACTGCAAATTGCAGTTCGTTTGGAATACTTAGATCGGGCAAACCACCTATAGCGTGTCTTATACTACCGCTAAACACATTTAAAGGGCCGCCTAATTGAGGACTTGGATCTCCCACAACCTGAGAAAACTCAGAGCTAATAGATATTTCATTAGCATTTGTAGTAAAATCTAATGCAATACCAGTTCCTGCAACTAATCTCTTGAACTGCAATCCCGATTCTGTATTGTTGATAGTAATTAATGGTGTGTTCCCCGAGACAGGATCATTCTGTCCTACAAAGGAATTAGGTGTGTCATCTAAACCTAAAAATGTTAGCCTTTCGCCGAGACCCAAAGAACTGTAAAGTTCTCTGAAGTTGTCGTTGACTTTGCGGAACGAATCTCTTATACTGTCGCCGGTTCCATCGTTACCGACAACACCTATATCTATGATTTTTCTTGCCATAATAGACCCTGGTGAATAGTTTCAACTAGTATTTACCAATAAATTTTATAAGCCGAATGTAAATACTTTATGTTCTTAAAGAAAAAAACAGTTAAGAATCAATACACTAGGATCAGTAAACTAGGCACTGTTCATGATTACTTTAGGAAAAAAATCGTGGCGATGTTTCGATGCGACAACTGTGATGAAATTTTTGAAAGAGATTTAAAACAGATCGATCACAGACGTCTAAGCAACAACTATTTTCATTGTTGTTCGAACTGTGATGCCAAAAGATTCGCCCAACGCAAAGGTGCTGAACGTAAAACAATATGGGATATGCCAGCCAGCTTAGATTGGCCTGTAGGAAAACACTAAATCCTGAAACTCTCTCCGCAACCGCAACGATCTCGTTCATTGGGATTAATGAAATCAAAACCTTCGTTTAGTCCTTTTTTCACCCAATCCATAGTCATACCGTAAAGATAAGGTCTGTGTTTAGGATCCATATAAACTCGTAAACCGTTTATTTCATGATGTTCTATACAGTGTTCGACTCCCTGCTCTGTGTCTACGTATTCTAATGTATAGGCCATTCCCGAACAACCTGTGGTTTTAACTCCTATCTTTATTCCTAAACCTTTGCCTCTTTTCTTAATTGCTTCCTTTACTTTGCAGGTTGCTAGATCAGTTAGAAAGATCATGTTTATTTTTATAATCAGTTATAGCTGCTTTTATAGCATCTTCTGCAAGAATTGAACAGTGAATCTTTACTGGCGGAAGTGCTAATTCTTCTGCGATTTCTGTGTTCCGGATGGTGGCGGCTTCGTCAAGGGTACGACCTTTAACCCATTCTGTGACGAGACTGGAGCTTGCGATCGCCGAACCGCAGCCATAAGTTTTAAATTTAGCGTCTGTAATAATACCTGTAGCATCATCTACCTTTATCTGTAGTTTCATAACATCCCCGCAGGCAGGCGCACCGACCATGCCGGTGCCTACCTCGGGATCATCCTTAGAGAAACTACCTACATTACGAGGGTTTTCGTAGTGATCGATCACTTTCTCTGAGTATGCCATACCGTCTCCTTATTTTTTAATCATTCCTAGAACTTTGGCTTTGATTACCTTGGCCCAAGATGGCTCAGGGAAATGCCAACCAATGAATGCACCGACTAATAATAGTACGATTGTATCTAACATTTTACGCTCCTTGTAGTCTAATATCAACAACTTCCCAGTTGATGATACGCCAAATATTGTTAAGGTATTTGGCTTTGTCCTGTTGATAATCAAGGGCCCAAGCATGTTCCCACCAATCTATCAACAGTGCAATCTTCATATTCTTTTTATATTCGTGATTGCGTATAGTCTGGATCTCTCCAGCAGTATCCATATATAGCCAACCGCTGCCCTGTATTGACATAGCAGTTTTTTCTATCTCTGATTTGAACTTGTCAAAATTGCCCCATTTTTCATTGATAACAGTCTTACTGATCCCCTCTGGTTTATTAGCGGCCTTAGGCGGGGTTAAATTTGCGAAGAATAGGTTATGTAATACAGCACCGCCGTAATTGAAATCTGGATCACCTTCGCCCTTGTTATAGCGTTCTGAATATTTAGAAGCCAGACCGTCATAGTGATATTTTATGGTGGCTTCGCTCATAACAGGTTCCAGTTCATCTTTAGAGAATTTCAGTTTTTCCTGATATAATTCTCTTTTATCTGTGTTTTCAGTTAAACTTTTAATAAAATGTAGCATATCAATATTTACCCTGCTAAATAAACCACAAGGAGATTTAACCATGGAAATCGTACTTTTAGCAATCGCCGCAGTGGTTATTGGCGCTTTCATTTATTACAATCGCAGCTCTAAAAGCTTTGATGTAAACAATGATGGTAAAGTAGATGCTGCCGATGCAAAGGCTGCTGTCCAAAATGTCGTAGAGGGAGTTAAAGCAACTGCCGACGTTAACAAGGACGGCAAGGTTGATGCTGCTGACGTTAAGGTAGTTAAAGAAAAAGCCAAGACTGGTGCTAAAAAAGCCGCAGTCAAAGCTAAAGAAACTGCTAAGAAAGCCGTTGGTCGTAAACCAAAATCTAAGTAATCTGCTTAGCCTGTTCGTAGAGTGCGAACGATGCTAGATTTTTAGCCTTGCTCTCGCACATAATATCGAACTGTTCCCTAAAACTCAGTGCCCATTCATTTGCTGCTGTGTTCCAGTAGAAATTTGAATGTGCTCTGAGTTTTGCTTTTTTGTGTCCGTTCTCCATTAACGCATTAAGGGAGGGAATGGTGTCGGTGGGATGATCAATAAGATGCTCTTCCCGTGAAACACTATAATGTATAACAGGCCGCACACCGCGCCAGCTATCAATAATCCTTTTAACACGGTCGTCATTCGCTTCAATATATTCTCCTGTGTGTATCCAATGATGGTGTATGTCTAACACCAAAGCACAGTGATCTACTAGTTCTAAACTGGAATCGATTCCCCAAGTAATCTCATCGTTCTCGATGGTCAGTGTGTTACGTGCTTCTGGAGTCATCCTTGCTAATGCAGCAACGATACCTGTCGGTCCTTGTCTGCCCGAGATATGAACATTGATCTTAAAGTCTTGGAATGTCTTGCCAAATCCCATCCAGCGAGCCATGTCCACATGATACTCAAATTCCTCTATGCTTCGATCTACAATATCATTGTTATCAGATGCCAACACGCAAAACTGGCCAGGATGGAAAGACAACCGAACGCCACGCGAGCGAGCCACATCTCCGATTTGCTGAAATCTTCTTTCACAAGTTGCTCGCACATCGGGAAGCCGCCAAAACCAGCCCCAAGTTGGCTCAGTGTATACAGGTAGTATATCACTGCTGAGTCGTACCATTCTAAGATCTTCATCTAATCCTCCAACACGCTCTACTAGTAGTCTGGTAGATTCTGTGTTCTGTTCCATCAATGACCATAGTTTTTCTACAGCCACATCTTTAGTCTGTCTATTTAACCAAGCCACAGTGGTAGAACCTGTGTTATACTTTTTACAGTCGTCCTTAGGTTTGATACCATCTATTTGACGAGGTTCGTCTATCCATTTACAAGCAAAACCAATTCGTTTAGTCATACTTTATTATAGCACAGTTAACGCCAGTTGTCAAGCACATAAGGATCCTGTACATCATGAGGATTTGGATCGCCATGGAATACACATACCGAACAGTCTCTAGGAATATTAACTTCTTTCACAGTTTTAAAATGTCTACGTGCTCCGCTGTATGCGATTTCGCTACGGTCCCGGATTTCCCATTTATAACTCATTATCCATCTTTCCGGCCAAAATGTTATTCTAGATTTAGCTGTTTGCCAGATCCAATCTTGGTCCCCATGCATCCGCTGAGCCTTTTTTGGATCTGTCTGGAAAACTGTAAAAATATCTGTATGTAATCCAGCCGGCCAACTAAGCACTGAACTATTCAACATGTTCCAGTCTGAATTGAACTTTCTATTGAAATCCCTAATGCCCATGAATTTATTTTGGTGTCCGATGGCTAATTTGTTAATATTATCATGTATGATAACATCTAGATCAAAATACAAAATCCTACCTTTAAGACCTAGACTTGGATCAAACATATGCACTTTGTGCCACCAGCCTCTAACATATCCTTGGTTGGGACGAATTATAGATTTAACTCCATCTATGGGATGTTGATCATCCGTTAGACAGTAAAACTCATACGGTACAGTAAGGTGCCTTGATACCATATTACGCAATTTTTCTACATAATCAGCCCCATATTTGTTGCCAAATCTAACACACAGCACATTGACGAAATCTGTCGCATTCACTGTAACAGTTTCTGATTCAGGATAAACAAAATTAGGTGGCAATTCTCCGGTGGCTTTGAAATGTTTCCACTCGGATTTGCTCAATAATTCTCTAAGAACTTGTCTATCAAAATTCATTACGAATCAAATTAACTAAACAGATCCTCATTCCATTCGCGATGTCCTTCGCGGAATGCCATATTACTCTGCGTTTCTCGGACTTCCACTCTGTAGCACCAGAGTCTAGCAGCCTCACCCGGACCCCACATATCGGGAATATAAACACCGTTGACATACTTGTATAACATATCTGCCAATCCTTCGCAGCCTAGTCTTGGTAATATGGTTAATTTAGCCATCTTTTTTTCTTGCAGTAACTTGAATGTATTAATCTCAGGATCATCTTGTGCTACCAGCAGAGTGTGATCAAATTGATCTTCAAGTATTTTTTTCAGTTCTTTTAAACCGCCATAGTCAGCAGCCCAATTTCGAACATCTAAGTCGTTAGTTCCAAAGTAAAATTTCATTGAAAATGAATATCCATGTATCAGATTACAATGACTATCTGCTCGCCATTGTCTATATGCACAAGGGAACGAATCATGATATTCTTTTGTACTTACATATCTGTAAGTAATAGGTTGATTTGCCATCTCTTCTCTCCTTTATAAAAGTAGCAAGTTTGATGACATGCAGAATATTTAAAGTGGGATGAACGTCTTAGTCCACTGTTGAAGTATTATAAGATATATTTAACTTAGAATCAACACCAATAGGTACTAAATGAACATTATTTTTTTTCCAATCTTCCGGCATATTCCAACTTTGAAAATTGTAAATTAAAAAATCAATATCTGGAAAATATTCAAAAACCTTACCTATCTGATATATCCAATAAGAAGGATCTACAGGACTGGCATTAGATCTAGAATAGTTGGGACTGTCTTTATACACATTATTAACATATTTTTCTTTGGCATATAGATCAAATCCTATCATTGAAATCTGTCTGTGTTCTAAAACTGCGGCCAAAAGTAGTGCATAGCAACCGCTGCCCCAATGCACTGGCTGATCATGTCTTTTATCTCCTTTGTAGGGTAATTCTGGAACTATATTGATATTTTTATGCTTTTGTACTTTACGAAAGTAATGATACCAGTCGTTTCTCACGTAGACAGAAGTTTGTTTGATGTTTGGATTTTCTAATGCCTCACGTGCCATACGCTGATCACAGCATATGAGATGATCAACTATGAGATCTCTGTGTATGGCATTACAGCCTATTAGAGTATGATCTTTGAAATCGGCGATGTCGATATTGCGTCGGCTTTCGCCGTTCCCTATCACTAGGGCCTGCATATTAACCTCTTTCTTTAATGTCGCCGAATGGATACCAAGCGCCCGGGCTACCAGCTCTCAGGCATACCCAACCTATACCGATGCCTACTCTAGGAGCGGAATTCCAAACTATGTCTCCGACAGCATGAGTGCCTTCTTTAGGAGGTTCTGATCCATATGTTTGCAAATGGTTAGCAAAACGCACTGAACCAGCAACATGAAGATCAACTGTGGGATCCGGATTTTTAACACCTACGCTTAGTTTTCCATTGATGGAAACCTGTATAGGATTCCTATTAAAATTACCTAAAAGTATATTGCCATTGGCAGCAATACTAATTCTTGCAGTATTATCTGTAACAATATCAAAGTCTGTAGAAGCATAAGTGCCCACCATTCCGTGGAAGTCGTCGTTCGTGCCTAACATAACTTCAATAGCATTTTCTGCTACAGAAAAGGCTGCATTAGGCGCTTCTGTACCAATACCTAATCTATCAGTGGCAGCATTATAGATCAAGTATTGATTGATACTTACTGATCCGTCAACTATTAATCCTTTTAATCTACCTACCTGCTGTAGATTACTTTTAACAATATTAGGCCCAAGTTCTTTTTCATCTAGAACTTTGACGCCTCCTATACTGTAAGATTTATTTCTATCTAGATCTAATGATTCTGACGAGAATATTCTATCGGGAGAACCGTTGAATACCAATTGTCTAGTATAACCTTCCCCGGTCCATATTACACCTTTACCCCAATTATTTTCGCCTTTTTTGGCGCGAAATTCTAAGAATTGTGTAACTTCTTGGGCTACAGGCTGATGTGCTGCTTCGGCGAGATCTTTGATTATTTTATTAAGATCTGCTAGAGTTTGATCGAGATTGGTATTGTTCATACCAGTATTTATCAAACTCTAGCACAATCTTTACAGCGTTTTTAGCAGAATAGTATCTTCGTTGATACGACCGTTAAGTTTGATGTCAACGGCTTTGATATCTTCTAAGAATTTTCTTAGGGCCACTTTTCCTGAATTTTTAAATTCTTTAAGTTGATCTTCGGGTTTTCTCAGTGTTTTTTGCACTGATTTAAACTCGTCAAATCCAGTGATACTGGTACCTTTCACTCCTAGATCTGAGAACTCACCTGCCACGTATTTTCCTAGTTTACGAGTTTTGGTGTTAAAAATCCAAAGTTCTTTGCAGCCAACAATATCCACAGGGTTAATAGAAACCAGTTTTAGTCCTGCATCCTGTTTAAGGTATTTGAGCTTTTCTACGATTTTTTCTACTGGTTTTGATTTTTTAGCACGTGGCTTACGATTGACCTTGGCCTCCTGCATAAGCATATCGCAGGCTGAAAGGATCTCGCTGTAAAAAGTAACGATCTTTTTAATCTGCGCCTTGCTAAGATGACTGTATGCTTCTTTAAGTTGATCGCAACTACCCTGTTGTAATTCCATATATTCGTCATACTGCGGTTGATAGTAATCTCGAATAATACGAGCGTGAGCCGCCTTGGCTTGTTTTCCTTTTAGGAGATTGAGCATTTTAAATGCCTTAGGATCAAATGCTTCAGGATCGGCACTGAACGACTCAATAGCATCTTCAATCTCCTCAGTCATAGTAAAGGTGGCTTCTTTAACTCTGTCCTGAATTGACATTACAGGAACCGATGGCTGTTCACCAGATTTTTCTTCTAATTCGTAATCATCTATGCCTTCGCTGATAACTTGATTAATAGCATCTTCTAACCATTTTGCAGAATCTCTTCCGTTATTAAAACCTTGATGTATTTCAGGCATACCGCGAAGCATACAAGCAGCCAATCCTCCCATAGTTCCAGAACAGCGATTATCTTTGGTCTTTTTAAAAGCCAAAATAGAATCGGGATTCCATCCTTGTGTTTTCATCCATTCGATGACCTTAGGCTTAAGATCTTTAGCAGAATACTCTAGCCTATAATATTCCATAGCGGTTCTAAAATGGGCTGTGAATTTTTCTCCACTCCATTCCTCTGAACCGTCCCACCGAGGACTCATATCTCTATTAGATTTGGCGCGATGATCTGCTACGTGCTTTTTAGTAATACGAGTTTTAGTAGCCAATTTGGGCATAGATATCACTCCTAATGTTGTTTAATATATATTATAACATCATTCTAGTCAGCAGTCAACCGTTCGATTTCTTCGTAGTCGCCGTCCCCGGTTTCTCTGCAGATCCAAACTTGATCTGCACCTTCATTAATAGTTTTTTTGGCTAGTGCCAATGCTTCTTTTTTACTCTTGGTAGTTTCAACCAATTCTTCGTGTCCGTCAAATTCGGACCAGACCTCATATAGTTCCCAGGTCATTTTAGAAAATATTCTCCTTTAAGTTAAAATTTTTCCCAATCTCCACCGGGCGCCACTGCCCAGCCAAGACGCTGGAGATCATTCCGGATCTCGTCGGTTATGCGGCCTTCCGGCACATAATTTTTCCGTTTTAAATCGTATGCTTCATTATATACATCGGGTTCATCGCCACCTGCTATTCCAGAACAATACCAATCTATATAGTCACCTTCTTGCTGCATATCTGCGATTATGCCTCCAGCATATCTCCAAGAGCAACCCCATTCCTCACCCTTGAGTACAGGAATGACTTCCAATTTAATAAACCCATTATTGCACATAGCCGCATACAAATTTTGGGCATAGGATTCGCTGGCTCGAACTTTCTCCAAAATCCAATCAGTGGTTAGGAGATCGTACTCCATATTGTTAATACGGCTTTGTGGATCGTCGAACTTGTGATTGTGTTCTTCTAGAACTTTTTCAAACCAATCTAAATAATCTTCGTTGACTGATTCGCCCTTTTCTGCCTGGCGCCGGACATAACCTTCTTTTTGGAAGGTATGTCGTTCAGAGCTTTTTGAAATCTTTGACATCTTGAATTGCGGATTTTAGAGTCTCGGCGTAGTTCAATGCTTCTTGTTCATTCATTAAAATTACAGTTTCTGTCTGTAAATGGCCTTTTGTCAATATTTGCCAAATTTGTTTGAATCGATTAATAGACCAAAAAGGAGATTTAACAGTTGTGTAGATGGTAACATTTATACCTATTTCTTCGGCTTCAACCCAAACCTTGTGTTCGTGATCGGGATCGCCACAATCGCAGACAACTTTGTAAGATTTAGCAGTGCCCCAATCGCCGGTTTTCATAATGCCTTCTGCTGGTGTCTGTGGTTTCATTGTAGATTTGGTCCTGTGAAGGTCATTATATTGTCTTTGTTGTTATAGATACTATCAACAATTTTTTGATAATCTTCTTCAGTCATAACAGTTCTGTAAAAAGTTAAACCTTGTACGATCATTATGGCTGCTATTTCTATAGGGTCATACTCTTCTAGCATTACTTGATTGAATGCCATATATTTGTTATATAGTTCTTCTTCTTTGTTTTCTAGCATCTTGCTCTCTCTTATGTTTGTATTCCCTTTTTAACCACCATTTAAATTTTTGGAAATATTCTTCATGCGTGTACTTAGGTAATCTTGCTTCAACGTGCTCTTCACAGTTATCATACCATAATTCTCTAACCCAAGTTCTAAACGCAGATGTTTTCATGCTAGGTCCATAGGCTTTCACGTATTTTGATAAGACGGATCATCATTGTTTCGTCTTCTTTGTTATACTCTGCTTCGATTTTTTGAAGAAGTTTGTGTGCTTTCTCACCTTGCTTTTTAAGTTCTTTGTTCTTAGGATCTCTCAAACTAGCCCAAAGACTGCCGCCGTGTTCTTCTCGGCAGGCCTCGCAATACGCACTCCAACCGCTGGCATCCATAGGCTCTGGACGATTAGGATAGACTTCCTTCCACCAAGTGTAAAGTTCTAATATTTCTTTAGCGGCTTTGGCTTGATATGTGGGTTCTTCCTGTTCGCCTTCTTCGATGAATTCTTTGTTGGTCAAAGTCATCGCCCACTTGAGGTAGTCGATGCCGGCTTCAGGACAGCGCCAGGTGCGAAAACGGAAAAATGTTCTGCTGAAGGGTGTACGATACTTTTTACGTGCTTTGTCGTCCCACATTACATGGTGCCATGCTTGTTCGACCTCAACAAAATCCACAAGTTCATTAAAGAGACATGGCAGAAAGCGATTACCCACATCACACCATACACCAGGTTTAATATCACGACTGTGAGCAGTAAGACTATGAGTACGAGTAACCCAACGATTGTTGATATAATAGCGTACATCATTTATTTTCTCCGGAATGAAACACCAGATGTCTTGTAACTTATCTAATCCTTCTTCGGCCAGCCACCAGCGAATAGGATATGCTTTTTTAGCACGAGTTTCCCACTCCGCCCATTCTTCGCTAGTGCCGCACTTCAGCTTAGTGGTGCCGCGAATCCAATCGGCGAATTTTGAACAGGTCCAATAATTTCTCATATAATATTCTTTCTGTTGAACACTTTAATTATACTAGATTTCTAAAAACCTGTCAAGATCCATTAATTTTGGGTCAATGTTTGACCCATTGGAAAAATAGCGGCAATGGCTTGGGCACAGGCCAGTGCTACTAATTGATGTTCTTTTTGTGTACCGTTACCCGAACGTAGTTCGATAAAGTGTATCCAAGAACGAAGTGTGCCGTTCATGTAAAGTTTGCTTTCGATCAACCCTTCGGGCAACACAGCACGAGCTTGTTCTTTGGCTATGCCTTTAGCGATAGCCCATTCGTAGGCACTGCGAGCGTAGTCGATGACCTGCTGTTGTTGTCGTTCCCAATCTCTCTGTAGGCGTTCATCATCCGTTTCGACGCTGTTCTGTCTGTTCTTTGGGTCTTGAAGTCGTGCTTCTCGCAATACGAACGAGAGATCTTTAGTAGGGTCAGCATATCGCTGACTGAACTCTTGGAAACTAAAACTTCTGTGTCTGAGGATCTGTCTTGCGATGTCTCTTGTGGTTGTGATTTCAACACAGGCTGAAACCATTTCAAGGGGGCTCCAATGTGCGTGTTTAACAAGATATCGAATAAGCTTCTCTGATGTCTCTGTATTAAATTGGTTGGATGGATTGCTGACACGGGCGCAATACGCGATGAGTTCCTGCGCATCTGAGATGCCAAGATCAGCGAATTCCATTGTGGGTTGGGAATAGGATACCAAACGTACATTCATCAATTTTCCTCTTTATCCGGTTCATCGAAGCAAAGTTTTTCCATTGTCTTATAGTGTTCGTAGGCTTTTTTCAATGCTTCAAACTTTTCTAATTTAGCAGGATCCGGCACTAGAATAGCCAATCTCTGCTCCATCTTTGTTATAAATTCTTTAAGACTAGTGTTGCCAATCTTGAGATCTCCGCCTTCTTTTATATTCACCCCATCCGAATCTATGTTAACTATTGGATCTGAAAATGTAGAGTTAAAAGTATAGGTAGGGGTATTTGTATAAGATATACCGGTCGAATTAGTAGTATACGTGCTTGGGAATGATATAACTGAAGAACTGGTTAATGATCCTGTATCATACATTGAACTATTTAAAGTAATAGTATCTAAACCGCTTATACTGATAGTTTCTATAGCTGGCTGAGCAGCACCGTAATCTCCTAGATCAATAACAACATCGTCGTATGTTTCTATATCTTTTTTATTCATAGTCTATCCTTTATTTCAAACCTATTATCATGAATCTATTGAAACCCCAGTTGGGATATTCAAAGTGCTTAGATCCGGAATATAAAATTTTTGTAAGAGGAAAATCCTCTAAGAATTTTTCAAGAGATTCATGATTGTTGCAGTGATCTTCATGGTTCATATCATTGCTCTGCAGTACTACCAAGCAACCTACGGGTATATTATCGAACCACTGATGAGTATCTATGTGTTCTACGCTGGTATTGATAACGAGATTGCTATCAGCATAATCATACTCATTAGCATCTGCGACTATGGCTTTAAATTTCCAATTCTGCCACACCCACGTGTCATTTATCTTATCTGCTAAGGAGCAGGCATCTTTATCGATATCTACGCTTCTTACAGATTCGATTGACATATTGGATCTTGTTCTTAATAACAAATTAAGAATGCCGTACCAACCGCCCACTAAGACTATCTTTGCGGGGTTAGCATGTTCTCCAGCGATAGGTTCTAATTCCTTGGCCAGCCAAAGTTTGCTGACTATTTGACCGCTGGAGAATGCATCAAGATCCATCTCACTTGGCCTTGGCTTCCTTGCGAGCGTTTTTCTCAGCAGTGATTTCGTTTCTACGAGCCTTGACTGCCTTACCTACTTCTTGTAGGGCTTTGCGGGCACGAGTACCAGCGGCATTGTTACCAGCGGCAAATTTTGCATCTTCGGCCAAGAAAGCTTCAAATGCTGCTTTTAGTTGTTCTACTGTGTTTGACATAATGTTTCCTTTTAGTTAGTAGTATTCTACTTATAATAGAATCTGGTGTGGTCGGTAGGATTCGAACCTACAAAGGCTGTGTCTAAGACGGCGCCCCATTCCCAAGTGCGTTTCGCAACGGACCGGAGGTCTGCCTGTTCCACTCACGACCACATTCTAATTATATACAATTTTTTTAAAAGAATCAACATCTTTTCCAAAATAATTACTAGTTATAGTGTCAAATAATAAGTAAAACATATGTCAGAAACAGTAAAAATGAAACCAAGAATTTGGAAAACTGGTCCAGTAGCACCGGATGATGCCGCTCGACCTAGGTGTAAAGTTCTTATTTCTTATGACGGAATTAAGGGCGTGCCGGACGAAGATGAAACTGATCTTATAGATTGGTTAATAGTCATTTCATATCAAACTAAAGAGAATTTATGAATCCAAAAATTTTTGAAAACAGAGCTAAATTCCATTCTTTACCTTTAGATTTTCAATACCAAGACTCTACTGGTTATAAGAGTAATTTTGAATATATCAAGGATAAATTTTCTAATTATCATTTTGATAAATGGAAACAAGATCAAGAAGGGGAATATTTTTCTAGATTAGGTAGATATGATTGGAACGATGAAGATAAAAAATCTTTGCTGGATCTTTATCCTTTTTTGATTGAGGAATCAAAAAAAATAGGCTGGAATGAATTAACAGACAAACAAGCTCATCCCGGATTCCCTGGAGGAAAGAGTCCTCTCTTAGAACAAGAACATTATGATAGAAAAGAATTTGGTGGCATAGAATTTACCCAGGTTGTTCCAGAACCTCTCATAGCAGATCATCCTGTTTTGAAAAAAATGGCTGACTATTGGCAGTTGAAACGTTGTAGAACTAGAATTCATACACAATTTCCTGGTCAGACTTTTCCTATGCATATAGACAAATTATGGCATAGATATCCAGCAGCACCCCATAAAGTCACTAGAATGGTTGTAACATTACAGGATTATGAACCAGGTCAAGTGATGGTTTACGGAAATTATGTATACACCAATTGGAGAGCGGGCGACGTACATATATTCGATACTCTTAATGTTCCGCATAGCACTGTGAACATGAGCAGATCTCCTAGAATAATTTTCGTAATTACTGGTGTAAGAACTGATGAAACAGATAAAATTCTCATAGAATCTACTTACGATTCTTTACATAAAATTTAAAATGAAAATTTTAATTCAAGGAGCAGGTATCGCAGGTTGTTATGTTGCCGCTGCCTTATCACAGCAAGGACATAATGTTACGGTTGTAGAAAAAAAATCTAATATTTTTACTAGGGGTGCTGGTATAGTATTATACAGTAATGCTCTTAAATGTTTAGATTATATCGGAGTCTTAGACAAAATATTGTTGAAAGGCTGTACTTTATCTGGAGATACAGAATTTTGGAGTTATGATTCTAAATTATTAGGAAAAGTTTATTTTCCTTCTATAGAAAAGAAATATCCTTCTTATGTCGGGATTAATCGATATGAGTTTTTAAAAATATTATATAAAACAGCAAGCCGCTATAAAGTTAAATTTCATTTTAATTGTTTTATATTAAATGAAACTTTGAACGGATATTTAAATTCTAAAGTAAGTTTGAATAATGGAATTTCGGATAACTATGATTTGATAATAGCAGCAGACGGTACCAACTCTTCTATTAGACAGCATCTTTTTAAAAATCAGCAGTCAGTTTTTACTAACTTCGGACTCTGGCATAGTTTACATTTAAGGCGTCCTGAAATAAATGAAAAAATAATTGTAATAGGTGATGGTTTCAGATTAGGTTTTGTGCCTTTAGATAATGAATACATGTATACTTGGGCAGCGATGCCGGAAGAATCTAAGTATAAAATACCAATAGAACAGCAGCCTGCGGCAATGAAAGAAAAATTTTCATCTCATTGTAATGGACTGGTTAAAGAAATAATAGATGAAATAGATTCTTTGACTCATGTAAATTTTACCTGTGTGGAAGAAGTTAATCTTCCTAAACCATGGAACAAAGGAAACATAGTGTTTATAGGTGACTCGGCTCATGCATCGTTGCCTTTCATGGCACAGGGGGGTGCTCAGGCTTTGCAGGACGCTGCTACATTAACACAACTTTTGAATTTAGATAGCAATCTCGACAATGTGCTGAAAATGTATGTTGACTACCGTTATGATATAGCAAGATATGTTCAAACCCAGTGTCGCCAAATTGGTTTAGGGTTTAAATCTAAAGATAATTTTGACTTAAAAATTAGTCAAAGCAAAGTAGATGATTTTTATTTGAATGAAAAAAATTTTATTTTACCGAACGATTTATTAGGAAAGAATTGATATGAAAATTTTTAGAAATAGATTAGCAGCATTTGTTTTATTATTGTTAATATCTCCTGCTGTATTTGCTAATGTTACATTTGATAGACCCATAACTATTGTAGTTTCGTTTCCTACGGGAGGAGATACAGATGTGATCGCAAGAGTATTAGCAGAAAAATTATCTAAAAGAATAAATCAAAATGTGTTAGTCCTTAATAAATCAGGAGCCAGCGGAACTATAGGTAATAGATTCGTAGCAGAATCTAAACCTGACGGATACACTCTGTTGTTAACACCTAGCACGATTATAACTTCTAAATTTGTTCTAGGTGATAGAATTTCATATGATATTTTCAAAGATTTCACGCCAATAGTAAAAGTCATCAGAGAAACAAATCTTTTTATAGTAGTAAACAGTTCAACAAATGTTAGAACAAATAAAGAGTTAATTGATGCGATAAAACAAGGAAGAATAAGATCATACGCTACGCCCGGTAGTGGCAGTCCGATGAACATGGTTGGAGAATACTATAAGAAAGAATTAGGTTTAGATATTGTTCAGGTACCCTATAGAGGAAATTTTCCTGCGGTTACTGCTCTATTATCTAATGAAGTTTCAATGATGATAACTGGATTATTTCCGGTTATCTCTGCGATAGAAAGTAAAAAGGTCAATGTAATAGCTGTTGCTTCAGACAAAAGAAGTCAATTTGCACCGGAAATTCCCACACTTTCCGAGACAGGATTAACTCCTGCAGATTTTTCAGGATGGTTCGCTCTAATGGGTCCTGCTGGTATGAATAGCAATATTGTTAATTCATTGAATTATCATATAAATGAAATATTAAAAGATCAAGAAGTTAGGACAAAATTTAGCGGACTTGCCTATTCAACTGCTGGAGGTTCTCCTAAAGACATGGAAACAGCATTTAGAAATTTGTATAATAAGTTTGATAATAATATTAAAAAATTTAAAATCATTGTAAATGTTGAATAATAATATCAAGGGAATAAAAGATATATCGATATCAGTTAATGATGTTGACAAAACTGTGTCCTTCTTATCGGATTTCGGATTACAGACTATAGACAATTATATTTTTAAAACTTTAGATGGATCTTCTATTACCTTAAATAGTGATTGCAAAGATGAATTTAATTCTATTACTTGGTACGTAGATGATATAGATCTTGTCTGTGCAGTTTTAATTTCAAACAGAATAAACTATAAAGATTTTAGACCAATAGAGAATAAAATATCTCTAAAGGATTGTCATGATTATACGATTATTTTAGAGCAGTTTTCTAAAACAATCTCGGAAAATCGGGGAACAGCCACTAATTCATTAGGTAACAATGTTAGAATTAATTCTCCTGTGAAAAAATATGAAAGAGCATATCCATATGAGATCGCTCATGTTGTTTTATTCTCAGATGATATAGAAACAGCAGAAAAATTTTATACTGACCTGGGCTTTGTTGTCAGCGACAGGTTATTAAACAGAGGAATATTTTTACGTGCCGCTGCATTGGATTATCATCATAGACTTTTTCTAATACAGTCGGAAGATAAAGGTCTACATCATATAGCATTTTCCGTGGGAGATATATATGAACTATTTGCAGGCGGACAACACATGCAGAGGTCTGGCTGGAGAACTGCTAAAGGTCCTGGGAGGCATAATATTTCATCAGCCACATATTGGTACTTCAATACTCCATCTAATTTTATGATAGAATATTCTGCAGATTCAGATATTTTAAATCAAGATTGGATTCCTCAAAATTATGAATATAATAAAGAAATCATAAACGATGAGGATTTCATAATTAATCGTAAGTAAGTAATTTATCGATATATAATAGACACAAACACAAGGAGAAGTTATGTTTAAATTTACCGCAGCGATTGTGATTGCTATTTTTTCTGCAGCTGCACAGGCACAGTCTATTAATGTTGAACTTCAAGACCTAGACAGCAAAAATGGAGTATCAGACATGAAAGCAGTAGTGGTTACTGTGCGCGATAGCATTACAAAAAATTGGTTTGGCGATATAGCAGTCACTGGACTCAAAGTAGATAGTACGCAGGCAGTTTCTAATAGATTAGAGGCAGGAGTTATGCGTACATTTGATTCTGGTTTTTCTGTTCGTGCAGCCATAGGAGAAAGATATTCAGGTAATGCCACGACTGGAAACTATGCCTATTATTCAATTAATCCTAGTTTTGCTTTGCCTTTAGGAAACAGTGGATTTGTTTCTACCCTTGGTTGGAGATTTAGATCTTCTTTTCAGGAAGGTAAAAACGATCAAACCAGAACATGGAGAGCAGGCTTAAATTATAATTTAGATAAGAAAAATCAAATAGGTCTTGCTTATTACATAGTTGATGGAACTATTGAGCAAAGAATATATGGTTTAAGTTTCACTAGAAGATTTCATTAATAATCTATAACTTGTCAAAAAAAGGACTCTTTATGAGTCCTTTTTTTAAGGATTTATTGGATCATTATAAAACTCTAACTTTGGTTCAGTCTTAATGCCCATATTAGCGTTATATAAAGCCACGTTATTAAAATGCTCTTTTACTGAAGGAATAGACATAAATTCATCGTATTCTTCTTTCGTTTGCCAAACAGTCTGTATTTGTAATGTAAGTTCGTCGATTTCGTTTTCAGTCCTTCTACGGCCAAATAAACACACCTTCATTGACCAAGATGCGAAACTTAGGCTTACTGAATTTTTATCAAAAGCCTGGGTGTGCCAAATTACATCTTTATTTGGCCTTTTATATACACTTTGTACTATCCAGGGCATGAATCAATCTCCAATTTTCTATCATAATCTGTGAGCATATAATACCGATAAATATCACAAGATATATAATTTATTTATGTTAGTAGAACCATTAAAACAAATACCAAATTTCGGCGAATTATGTGCGGAAGTTAACAAATTATTGAATAAATTACAGCCAGGGACTAGCCAGATTAGTTGCCAAATGAGTACAGAACGTAATGAAAACTGGCAAGAAAGCATAGGTTCTTTGGCCAATCTCGAAAATAAATTAGAAAAATCTTATCGGTATATTCCCGATTCTCTAAAAAATTCAGAAATAGAAAAAGTTATTCTTGAACATAACGGATTTAGGGCAAGAATCATGATTATGGAACCTAGAAAATCATATTCTATCCATAGAGATATTTTCAAACGTGTGCATATTCCGATAATAACCAATGAACAATGTTGGATGATATGGCCCTATGAAAATGAATGTCACCAGTTACAAACCGGAAAATCTTATATTACAGATACTACTAAGTCTCATACATTTATAAACGGCCATATTAATCTTACCAGGATTCATCTAGTTATGTCAGTAGATTAATATGAAAAGAACATTAGAACAAATTCAATCCATAAAAGAAACATTTTCTTCTCCCTTTTCAGTTGATAATTTTCTAAATACAGAAGAGATAGATTATTTAGAAAAAATCTTTGATCAAGCAGATAATACAAATAATTTTTACCAAGGAAAGATCTACAAAAATACCGGACCCATCACACTTGATCTCAAATATTATTCTGAAGATATTATAATATCAAAGATTCTAAAAAAATTAAAAGACCACATAGGAAATTTTGAAATAACAGCCGCTTTCTTTTTTAAAACGAATTATCCCCATATAATCCATAATGATGATACACATGAATTACCGTCTAATGTTTATAAGGGTATAACTCTACCTCTAAAGATTTATCCTCAAGAAATAAAAAAGTTTCCGAAACTATGTTTTTTTGATCAATGCTATTTCCATGGGCCCTCTAAATTTTTTTATGGAGATAAAAATATTCCGACATATTATAACAAACAATTATATGATTATACAGAAGTTGAAAATTTATCACTAGATAAAATTGACGATCAACTCGTAAAAGATTATTTTAGTCATATGAAACCTTCTTGGTTAACCGGATTAAGCTTGAATTCTATAGTAAGTTGGATACCAGGAAACGCTATTATATTTGATAGCGTAAGACTCCATTGTGCGAGCGATTTTAGAAAATTAGGAATTAATTCTAAATTAGGTATAAGCATATTCACAAAAAAATGTTAAAAGAAAAAGAATTTTTTACCAGTAGACGATTAGAAAATTTGTCAGCCTATCCTAGATTAACAGAATTAGAAAAGTATGGCAACTATTGTTTAATTCCTTTAGATATACCAAAATTTGAATTTCCGGATTTGGTGGATTGGTTTTTTAAAAATTCCAAACCAACTTATAAAATACAACCAGATGTGGCAAATAATCTGTATGGGATGACATCTTTCAATGCTGTTGACGTCATGCCTACAAATGAAATGGCTCAACAAGATATATGGACATTAAATGTGAAACAAGAATTCATGACAGATTTTCAATATGTTTATGATAGTTTGATTAGCCATTTACCTTTTCATGAAATCTCAAGGATTAGAATGTGGAGCAGCACAACTTCTATACCCTTTCATAGGGATCATACTAAATTTGTTGATTTTCCTGGAGCATTTAGAATAATGTTGTATGACGAAAATCCTAAACAAACATTAAGTCTTATACAGTCTTTACCTGATACACCAGACAATCTTTCTAAAAAATTTCCTATACCGAGATTACAAGACACTAATTCTTATGTATGGAATAATCTTCGAACGAAACACGGCAGTGAATTCATTCCGGGGTTTAGAAAAATAATAATCATCCTAGATCGATACGAACTTGATATAGACAAATATCAAATATTGATCGATCGTAGCATTGAGAAGTATCGAACAAATTGTTTTATTTCGGAAACAAATAAAATTATATAAAATGAATTTTTTATTTCTTCCCATTGATATAGATTTATCTTTACTAGAATTCCATCAAGAAGATAGATCCATAGAATTAAAAGAATACAATCCGTATTGGTCTTCGACACCTATAGATCAACAGAGTCTGACAAATACTAGATTTGAAGAAATATTAAAACAATTACCTTTTGAAAAGATTACTACTTTAACACATAAAATACAACAAAGAAAAGTAGAAAGTCATGTTGATGTCTATCCTTCGATGACCTTTGAACAAGGCGAACTAGATCACATCAAAGAAAACGAACCTTGCGGTTACAGATTTATACTGAAAGGTAATAATGATAGTTTAGAAGTGTTTAACGGGAACGAATGGATAGATGCCGCGGTACCTAACATTCCATGTTGCTATCTTTTAAATTCAACGGTAGGATATCACCGTGTAAAAGAAGATAAAAACAGAGAAACTATATATGTTAGGGGGTTTGTAAATCCACAAAAGCATAAAGAATTGATAAAACGTAGTTACGAAAAATACAAAGACTATGCTATCACCTTATTATAGATTTTTAACTCTACCTGAAATTTTTTTTGATAAAGATCAGATATCATTTGATCTATCTAAAAGTATAGATCAAAATAAAAATAATCATTGGAATCAACTTAATTACATTTTTAATGATAAGATATTTTCATTTTTTTCATCGCTAGATTGTACTTTAATAAACTCTGAATTATTCTACACTCCGCCTTTTGGAAGACTACCTTGGCATATTGATATGAATCCCCCTGAAGATTTTGTAAAGATAAATTATGTTTGGGGATCAGAAAATCATATCATGTGTTATGGGGAAACAAAGGATACAAACAAGATTTTTGTAACTTCAAAAACCGCAGTCAATACACAATATATAAGTTTAGATGACAATGAAGTACTTAATGTAACAGCAGTCAAAATTAACCAACCTGTAATTATTAATGCAGGTCGTCCTCATAAAATTGTAAACTTTGATTCAACTGGTAGGTGGTGTTTGTCGTTAATAATTACAAAGAACAATCGCCGTATTTTATTTAAAGATGCTATAGAAATTTTTAGTGAGTATGTTGTAAATTAGCAATAACTTTACTAATATTATCACCATTACAAGCCACGTTCAATATTAGATGTATACTATCGTTGACCCAACTTATTGTTCTATGAGTTTTTCTAGTGTTAACATAATATACTCTACCATGTTCGATCTGTAATTTTCTATCGTCCATTAACCAATCATAATCCAATGGTCCACAATTTTTTACAAATACAATAAGTCTAAAAACATCTCTCGGAATAGCAGGATGATCTCTATGAGGAACAAAATAGCCTCCTATATTAGACTTAACGAAAAAGGTTCTTCCAATCTGCGGAAATTTCTCGAATAAAGGCTGCAACGCCGAACAGGATTCATAAACATCAGTTTTATTATTAAATTCTAATTCACTTAATCTGCGACCTGCAGCATAACTTGCTTCTGCCAAACTAGGAGCATCTTTGTGTGTTTTTCCTGGTATAGTTGTTAGTGTCAAACCATATCTGTTGTTAGGTCTGTCGGTTCTTGGCAAATATTCCTGCCAATCATTATCATATTCCGATAGTTGTTCTAGTAAATTGTTACAATCAATTCTTATATTAAGGGGTTCGAAATCTCCAATACTTAATAAAGCTAATTCGTTTTTGACGTCCTCTGCACTGACATTTTCCGAATCATAATGTGCCGGCTGTCCGCTAATTCCCAATGGTATTTTCATATCGTATATAGTCTCATAAAGTACCTGAATCTACTTTTTCTAACTCTTCAAAAGCCCATTTTCTTTCATTGCATTGAAAACAAAGATTACATCTGCCAATTTTATACTCAGTGCAGGAGTGTGTAATGTCGCATAAAAATTCTAAATTATATTGAAACATTATATCGACTATGTGTTTTTTTGTTAAATGCACAAATGGCATAATGATTTTAGGGTGAGGAGATTCTTTTACTCTATCTGGAAATAGATAATGGGGTTCACCCCAAGGAGCAGGTGGATTTTGATTTACAGCATTAAAAAGAAAATCTATATATCTATGTTCTCGGAAAACTTGTTTAGTTGCATATAAACTTTGTTCTTTATGATTAATGGATGGATCGCCTATTAATATAGTTTGTGCGATTGTAGACTTAAATTGATCATTAATTCTGTCTATGATATTATTAACATATTTGTATGAATGATCATTTTTAATCATACTAAACGGTTGTAAATTTATTGCACTTTTTGATTTTTGGCTTTCTATGAGAATCAACGATAGTAAAATTGCACTATCTAAACCCCCAGACAGCATAATACCATATCTATTATTTTTAAATAATTCTATTACTATTTTTTTATCGTCGAGTTTTGATTCAATTAACATCTGTTCTTATTAATCGTATAACAAAGTAAGTTGGATCTAATTCCCACCAACGCCTTCCTCCATAATTAGGATTTTTTGGATCGCCGTGATGATTATTATGCCAACATTCTCCCTGTGTCAATAGAAATAACCAAGGTATATTGGCGCTTGAATCTTTGGTTTCATAATTTCTGTATCCAAGTTTTTCGTAATGAACTACACTTGTTTGTAGGCAAAATACATGTAGAGTTATAAGAGCAGGCAATATTAAAAGATATAAAAATAAATCAAAACTTATTAAAGCAACTATGCCATAAATTATCCATAAAATTTCTGAATAATACTTGTGCGTAAAAACCATATCCGTATCTCTCAGCAAATCGGGAACTTGCCTTACGCTTACTTCGCCTTCTTTTAAAGTAAACATCCACAAAATATAACTATGCCAAAATCCATGTTTGGGGCTGTGTGGGTCTAAATCAGTGTCGCTATGCCTATGGTGCGCCCCTCTGTGTATCCCAACCCATAAAATAGCACTTCCTTGCACTGCTATAGTTCCCCAAAACAAAATAAATCTTTTCATAAATTTACTAACTTCAAAACCTTTGTGACTGAAAAGTCTATGAAATCCAGCCCCTATTCCTACGAATTTCATAAAAAACCATCCAATCAGCGTGGCTATCCACCACCAGTCGGGTGCGGATCCTACGGATAAAACATAGATGGAATATATTCCAAAAATATGTAAAGGGATTATGCCTCCCCAAAGGTGTTTTAAAGATAATATATTTTTTATTATTTGTTTCATCTCTTTTTCCAGATTTTTAGCACAGAATCATCCCCTATGTAAATGATACTTTGCCAACAAGAATCATCGTGTTCATTTGAACATGTAAGATATTTATTTTTGGCAATTTTGAAATTTAAGTCAAACTGCCTTTTAAAATTTTTAGTTACCCATTCCATCCAGTTATTAGTTTGTCTGCTTATAAAATAAAATTGATAATCTGTGTTTTCTTTTAACCAAGATATCTGACTTAATGTTGCCTTACCCATAGCCTGGCTAATTTCGGGCATAATTTGTTTTTTATTTGATACTTTCCAAGTCCTGTTTAATATTCTGCAGGCATTGTCCGGCCAACAATTTCTCTTAGAAATAGTTGAACATAATTCCGGTTGATCATTATAGTCAAAAGAAATAGTATAGGCTATCAAACCAGACCATTTTTCTATTTCATCTTTACTGTAATTTTTCCATAGTCTATGGTTTCGATTTTGATATTGCTGTTCTCGTAACTTATCAAACAAATTATCTAATTCTTTGTTTTCTCCGGGTTTCCATGTTACAGATTTCATTTTAATATTTTACCCAACATCCTTCGCCTACTGCAAGACCACCACACATATTATCTATATCGCTTTCGTGGAATTTATATCCATAGTTTGTAGTATCGCCTATTATTTCTTTCTGAAACGTAGTCATAAATTCCGGTTTCGTAAATGGATAATTGAATCCTTCGTATCCTACTAATTTAAATTTTGGTCTAATTTCCGGAAAAATTTTTTGGTGAATTTCTGTTCTAATACTCCAAGAACTCTGTTTACCTTTAAATTCATCGTTCAATAATTTTTTAACTATAGGCATTTTATGAAAGGACTTTACTACTTCTGGGGTATAATTGTACCATTCTCCCATTACAGTCTGACCTATCAAATTGGCATATATAGAGGTCATAAAATAATCTTCGGTCCAGTGCAGATGCCAGTGTGATTTCTTATTATAATCATCAGAAAAATCTCTTCTCCAATAAGGTTCTCCTTCTCCCATTACTATTATATTATCAAAGTATTTTAACCAATCAAACCGCACCATTCTTTCTATCAATGGAGAGTAGGTTTTTTTATAAACTGATTCGGCATCATTTTCTATCCATTTTTGTAGGTTCCAATCTATAATTTTAAGATCAATATTTAAATCATTACATATTATCTGAGAAGACAGCACATCTTTTATATTATAATCATTTTCTAATCTAAAGGTATAAACATTTTGTTTTATTCCTAATTTGTGATTCATTCTAACTATTACTTCGCTATCTATTCCGCCCGATAATAAAACATCAAAGGGTTGTGGATAATTATCGGCAACCATTCGTGCATTATATTCTAAGGCAGAAAAGTAATCCATTTCTTTGCAGTCGATATTTTTAGAAAATTCTAACTTGAATATCGATTGTTTCGTTTTTTTGGGTCCTAACAAAATACCATCGTCAAACTTATAGGACATCCAATTTTTATAGCGTAACATTTTGCACTCTTTTGAACAATAGATAATATTTTTTTTCGAAACTTAAATTTTCCAATTCAGTAAGCCGTCTATGATCTTTAATAGGAACGTGTTCGTTTATATAAACGCATCTTAATGCCTTTACTTTTTTTTCAAAATAATTATAAACTTGTTCTAAACTAACAGCATCTTTGGCGTAACTAAAATTAATTAATACCCCGCCTTTATCTATATCATTAATCGTATAACAAAGTATAGCAGTAATAGAATTTTTATCATCATTCCAAATTACGGCAGTATTATCCTCATCTATATCAGTAAAAAATCTAGCAAGATTTTCGCTGTATCCTAAATTTATTAGGTATTCTATACGCTCTTTTACTTTATTTTTCAAGATCGAATAGATATCGCTTTCAACTAATTTTATATTTTCTTTAATTGTCATGATATTTTTTTAGAAACAACAAATGCATATGGAACTAATTGATCTCTCTCTGCTGTAAGTAATCGTATTTTATTTTTTAAACTTATTTCAGATTTTATTCCTTGGCAATTTAGTTTCTGTACCTGTCTCTCAAAATATTTGTTCATAATTATATGTATACCTAACTGTCTATAATTAATATCAACCGCAGTAAGAACTATATAAAGACAAGGTATTCTACTTTTAGTAAATGATCGATCATATACTAAAATTCCTACAACTTTATTATCAACGTTTTCTGCCCAAATAATTCCGCAATTTTTATCATCCCAATAAGTATATCCAATATGATTGCCGGAATCGATTAAATTAGCCATTTCCTTAAGAAAAAAACTATAGGCCGGTGTATAGGAAAGAAGATCACTGTGTTTTATAATTAATTCATTATCTGCTCTATCTCTTTCATTTCCAACAATTTCTATTCTCATTCGGTATTGTCCTCCAACCATTTATAGAAATGAATTATATCTTGCTCTAACGGATGTTTCGCATTACTAGGCATTCTATATTTTGATGTGCTTGAAATCTCGTTTACAGCGTTAATATCTTCATCGAAGGTGATTTCGGCCATCATAGAAAAATCTCGTTTTTTTTCTTCAGAAATTTTAGGAGAAAAAAGATAATGTATAAAAACGTCATAACCTAGATTATTTTCTCTCGGCACCATTTCACTAAAGTACAAGCATCCAGGTTCCCATTCGATATGAGTAAAGGGATAGATAAACAACCACCATCCGTGATCATGATATTGTGCTATCCAGTCGTACCCCTTTTCTGAAATTAATTTATTACAATCAACGTAATTGTTTAACAATGGATGTATAAATTGAACGTGTAATAAATCTACATGCATTTCCATCTGCCATCGCCAATCTCCATGCCCATGTTTTTTGATGCAGTGATCAAATTGTAAATCATCGGAAGAAAGATCATGAACCCATTTCGCCGATGACGGCTCATTCCAATCTAAATATATTAACCCGCTTCCCCCCAAAGTAGCATAAGTTGATCTTAAATTTACAGAATTATTAATAGGTGATCCATTTTCGTTCCATTGCCAACCGTGAAGTCCGCACTTAAATTCTTGCTTAACAGTTCCCGGAGATATGATCTTATTACCCCTATGCGGACATCTATTAGAAAACAGTTGTAGGTCTTTGTTTATGACAAATTGACTGCTGCCATAAAAGTTATTATTTTTGAATACACCTTTGTGCGTAAAAACTTTAGGATATTTACTATTAATATTATTCATTTTTAATATCTTTTAATAGGTCCTACTTTGTATTTTTTATGAAATGGAACTAATCCATCTGCTGTATTGTCATCGTATTTTATTAAAGAGGAAAGATTATTTTTTAAGTAATCTATGCCTTCTTTCCAAATATGAAAAGTTTTTGTATCAGTATAATGATCAAAAAACCATTGGTCAAATTCACTATGCCAGTCTTTAATAGCTTTATCGGCCTGGTACCAATTATTGTCCCAAGTAGTATACAACAATGTACGCAAAATCCTTTCGTGTATGATCCTAATCATTGTACCACTATGAAGTCTTTCTATTTTCCACAGTTCTTGTTTTTGTGGAAACATTTCTAAATATTTTTTAATTGTATGAGCCTGTTTAGTCATAATTTGTATTGCTATAGGACTAGGACTCCAGTAGAACATTTCTACAGAACAGTTTGTATATTCATGCATATGTTCTTTAACTGTTATGATGTTAGCAGGTCTATCTGTAAAAAGCAAATGATACTCTCCGTTTTCTATAAACGATCTGGGTTTTTCTAAACCTGTAATTAAACCTAATTTTCGTCCCTTATCAAAATTCTTTCTTATGTCATCGAAGAAAATATAATTAAACCGTGTCATACCTGCTATGTTAACCTGCTCTTTTTTATCTAGCACCCAACTAGCATCACCTATTTTTTCTAATGATTGAAAAAGATAATCAGTTAAATCTAAAATAGTTATTTTTGTTTGAGGTATTAAATTTTCAACTTCTTTTAATCTTGGCAATGTTTGAAGATGAAATTCGGCTGCTGCGTTTGTGCTATTTTTATTAGTAGGATTCAAATCAGTGAATTGGTCATTGGCCTTATTCATATGATTTATTATTATTTCATCTAAATGAAGTCCTTGTCTAATAAAGCTCATTAGTATGTTATGACTATCTGATCCTCCGCTATAACTTAAAATCAGATAATCGTATTTTTCTCGTAGTTCTCTAGACCTAGCGTCATACAATTCGTCTAATGTTGACAAAGGTTCTTTTGACCAATCATGTTTGCTAAAAATTTCATCATTGAAATTCCAATGTAATTTTGTATTTGTTTTTATAGAATGTAAGGCTGCGGCAATTTTTGAACTAAATTTTTGTCCGCCTGCATGATAGTACCCTAGTTTTTCATCAATTACATTAATCATCAGTACACCTTTGAGTAAATATTTAACACAAAAATAAGGGCACTTTATGATTTATGGTTTCGATAATGGAAAATGGTGGATAGAATATCAATCCTGTAGATGGTCGCCTGGAAACATGAGGGAAGAGTCAGATAAACGAGCATTAGAAATTGGACAAACTAGTAAAAAAATTATGCTAAGTCTTAGTGGCGGTATTGATAGCCAAAGTATGTTGTTGAGTTTTCAACAACAAGATATACCTGTTGAATGTGCATTTTTGTACCTTCCGGGATTCAACGATCACGAATACAAAAATTTAAAATTAGTTGAAGACAAATATAACATAAAGGCGCACATCATAGATATTAATGTTTTAAAGATCAAAGACGAGTTGGAAGAAGAAGCAGAATTATACGACATACAAATAAACTCAATTTTACAAAAAAAGTTTTTAAGTTTATTACCAGACGATTATGACTTTGTACAGATGGTTCATGATCCATATGTACATATAACCCCGCAAAATGAACCTTATTGGTTTCAAGGATACAATTCTTTTGAAATGGTTAGACATAGAGCTTTTGAATTATTAAATAGAAAAGGCAAATTTATATTTTTTGGTGACACTAGCGAATTCTTATCCAGTATATTAAGTGAAGAGGTTCTGTGGTCCTGTATCTATTCGTGGCCATATTTTAAAGGTAATGGGTTAACAAAGGGTCCGGAATTTCCTCACGTATACTTAGACACCACAGATAGATGGGATTATTATATTAAACCTTTAATATACGGAAAATATTGGAAAGATGAACTTTTATATTTTCCAAAGTGGGCTGGATTTGAAAATATACCTTTTATGCTTACAGAATTAAAAATCAAAGAACACGCTCTTATGATTCCGTTGAAACCTTTTTTAAATTTTTTACTTACAACTACTAATGAAACTAAAAGATTCTACCAGACTATTCACAAACCTTCTACTAATTGTTGAACTATATCCTTTACCGGCATAATAGATTTTACATCGTTTATTCCTTTCCCTGCAAAAACATGGCCTGCCTCTGGATTTATTATTCCTTGCATTAAAGACCTAGTATTATTAAAATCATCCTGCCAATCCATTTTGCGAAAAACTAAAGCATTCTGTTGAGCACCAGTGGAGAGTCTAGAAATATCAGTACTGCTTGCCTCGACCATTTTCTTTTTAGTTTCCAAACTTAAACAACTCTCTTCGCTGGCAGCAAAAAGTGTTCCTATCGCTACAGACATACAGCCCATACTCATATATTTTTTTATGTCCCCGGCATTGCCTATACCACCAGATATTATTATAGGCAACGTTGGGTATTTTCCAAGTATGTTTATAATTTCAGTATCAATATCAATATAACTTAAACTTCTTCCTGCGCCATCTCTACCCTTTAATAATATAGCATCCATTCCTATGTTATTAGCGTGTTTTCCTGACAACTGTTTTGGAATAATTTTTATATCATTTTTTTTATAAATGTCATAGATCTCATAATCGTGAGCGGAAATACTTTTTAAACCTTCGTCCTCTCTACCAAAAATTTCAAGGAATTTTATTTTATTCTTTAATATTAAATCGACCATTTGCGGAATTCCTATTTCGGCAGTTCCTATTGAAAGCATTAAATTATTTGATCCAGTTTTATCTTGAAACTCTTTTAAATCTTTGTCTGCTTGAACAAAATCAAAAGAAAATTGAAAGTCTTTTTGAATCCAATTATAAACTGTAAAACTTGGCAGTATATCTGCATGATAACAAGCCACAGCTAATTTGACATCGCTAACTCTATTCATAGAGGCACATACGATAGGATATCTAGTATGAAAAAAATCTTGATGTTTTATCAATTTATCTTAATATTATTTTTTAGTAAAAAAGATTTTAATTTATCGTTATCTCGATATACTTCTAAAATTGAATTTTTGTCTTTTGACATAATTGGAAAAATACCAACCTGTATCAAATCTTCTTTTAATTTATCTGAATATGAATTGTTCAGATCATTTATAATATCTTTTTGTAATTCTGATAGCATTTTTTTATTAGCAACTATAGCAAGGTAACTTTGATAAGGAAACGATGTTTTGTTTATTTGTTGCCACGTTGGTATTGGTAATTTAAGATCATGACTAGACATTAACGTGGTAATCTTTGTGCCATCCTTAATATGTTCTTTAACTAATGGATAGTTTGCAAACATACAATCTATGTGTCCACTAAGTAAATCATTTAAACTGTGTGCGCCTCCTTGCGGGTAAGGAATAATTACATGATTATTTTTAAATTCTTTAAATAAAATTTCAGTTGCTAGATGTTCCGAACTTCCGTATCCAGCCACTCCAAAAGAAAGTGACCGATTATTTGCTATAAATTCCTTATAAGTTTTAAATCCTAATTTATTATTGCACACCAAAACACTAGGCATTATACCGACTACATATATTATTTCTAAATCATCTTGTTTATAAACAGACATATCATTATCTATAAAATTAGTGACAAAAATCTGTGCAGTTGTGGCTATCATAATAGCATTATTGTTCAATAGATGTCTAACAGCAATTCTTCCCTGTGCCCCCGGACGATTAACAGGTAGGTATTTTTTTGGCATTTGAGCAACTAAAAGTCTAGTTAATTTATCACTAGGTCCGCCTGGACCGTGATGGACAGTAAATTCTATTTCACTACCTATTGCCAAATTAATAGATACAAAAAAGAAAATAATAATTAGGATTAATTTCATAAAATAAATATCTTACTTCTGTATATATCTATGTTGAATATTCTAAATAAAAAAAATGGTTGTTGGCTAGTAGGTGGGCTGGCCTTTGATAACAAAGTAGATGCAATGATTTATGCATCTAAAACCAATTCATATCTTAGATTTTATTTTCACGATCATATGTGGGAATCATTTGACAGAAATTTATTAGGAAAATATTCATTAAACGAACTGTACAGACAAAGGGCGGAACAGTTAAGAGATACTTATGACTATCTTATTCTTTATTACTCAGGCGGAGCAGATAGTCATAATATTCTAAGAACATTTATAGATAATAAAATTAAACTAGATGAGTTAAGAGTAAAATGGCCTAAACCGTTAAAGGATGGAAAATTATATATTCCGAATAACAAAGATTCATCGGCAAAAAATACAGTAAGTGAATGGGATTTTGCTATCAAACCTCAATTAGATAAACTATATTCTGATCATCCTGAAATAAAAATCTCATTTATCGAATATACTGAAAATATAGATAGACAAAAAATAAAAGTAGAAACCTTAGAACAAGAATTCTATAATTTAAAAATGTACAAAGGGTCATTCGCTTCGTTTGTTCAGCGTTTGAATCGAGATTTGTATACGAATCTTAATACTAGAAAAAAAGAAGGTCATATTTTTGGAACTGATAAACCAATTTTAAATTTAGGATTGAAAAGCATAGACCTTGTATTTGTAGATATTCTCATAGAAAATACTTTATTTCCTTCGGGCATTGACAATTTTAATACAGAATTTTTTTATTGGACTCCTGACTTTCCTTTATTACCAATGGAACAGGCTTATCAAACAGCGAAATTTATTAAGGAAAATAAATTATTTGACTGTATAAATTTAGACAGTATAAATCCTCAATCAGATACGCTGAAGAACAAAAAAGAGTCTTTGAGACTAATACAGAAAAAAATCCTTTATCAGGATACTTGGAATAATAATATTTTCCAAGCGGGAAAACCTAAACCTTTACTAGATGATGTTTATTTTTGGATGTTTGAAAATAATGAATTTGATTTATTAAAAAATAACTTTAATATTGCTGTTAAAAATATATTTTCACAGATAGACGACAGATATCTATTATCTAATCCTAAAGGATCTATATTAAGTGAAACCTACACTAAAGGATTCAAGATACTTGATCTGTAAAATTTTTAATTTTTACAACTTTCATCTTTGATTGAATCGAACTAGAGATGACTTTGTGATAAAAATCATTAACAAAATCTGGAAAAAGCCAATTATTCGATTCCCACTCTAATCCGGATTGGCTTACTCGATTTATTTTTAAATCATAAATTTTGGATCGAATTTCAAAATTTGAGGTACAACCTGTATTTTTATCTTTAATTAAATCCTGCATTGCGCTATGATTGATCAAGCTAGATAAAAAATTAGAATCATACAAAAACCAATTAGATATTACTGGCCTATTAATTTTTTGAGAATAACCCAAAATATTAATTTCAGATTCTAAAATCCTTAAATCCCAAGTAGCAGGTGTATCATAGAAAAAATTTGATCTGGTAATTAAAGGATAAGCAGTTCCCAGTACAGGCATATTGTCGCAATATTCTATCATTTTTAACAAAGGCAGTTTACTAACATCTGTATTAAGAGATTTTTTAAAATAATGTTCGGCTTCTAATTCAAAAAATTTTTTTAAGTTAAAATCAATTTTAGTATATTTGATTTTTTGATCTTGGCAAAATTTTAAAGCTGCAGCCACATCCCAATGTAAATTAATGTCGTTTTCGTAGGAAAATATTTTTACATTAACAGGAATACCTAATTCTTTATAAGTTTTAACGATTATTTGAGAATTGAGCCCACCAGATAACAATATATCTAACCTGTTATTTTTTTCATAAATCTCTGTAGCCAGATCATTGAGTACAGATTTGTGACTTATAGAAGTATTTTTAATCGAGCAAGAAAAATCAAAAAGACTTCTATTGGAAATTCTATAAGAGTTTTTTATTCCATCGTAAGAATAATGAGCCCAATCATTTTTAAACATATCATATATATGATAAATTTAAAAACTAATATTACGATTTGATTAAATTACAGTGAGACCCAGGCGCCCGACACAACTGCTTTTACTGCATTTGCAGTGCTGTCATAGAACATCATTCCGTTTATTCTAGACCCAGCGCCACCAATAGCAGTGTCTGCAGCACCTTCTCCTGCGAAACTAGGCAAGTAGGGAATCTGCATAAATTGAATGTATGAGTTATCTAAACCACCAATCTTATCAGCATGAACAACTTTGTCGTTGGTCAATCTTAAAATATTTCTAGAAGTACCACTGGCATCATTTAAAGTAAAATCTAATCTTCCTGGAACAACTCCTGCAGATACTGCTCCATCTACTGATGCACGTATCTGTCCTGACAATCTATACGTGGTGCCGTCGTGACCTCTTATACTGATGTCATGGATTATGTCACCGTTTACAACCGTAGTTGGTGAGTCATATGTTCCTCTTGATCTAGATAAGACTAAGTTAGACGCATTTCCCGCTGTGTCGTGGTTGTTTAAAAGTGCTAAAGTATCTTCTGTGGCACTGGTACTAAAAATTTGCACACCTACTTGACTGATGGCTACTTTATCTAATAATAATCCGCTGGGATAGGCTGTTCTTACATATAATGTAGATGTAACATTTCCGAGAGTAATGCCATTAACCTGTGAGTAAATTTCATTTTGTGGAGTAAAAACGCTTCCATTGTGACCCGAAAATGTTATAGAACCTAAAATGTCATCTACTGCTACTGAGGATGGGGATCCAGGACTTCCTCTTGATTTCCTAATTAGTATAGGAGGTGACAAATCGTCATTAGTTGATGTGGTAAATGTTACTAATCTATCAGTTGAGGTTCTGTTAATTATTGTAAGAGCATCCTTAATCAATAACTCATTCTGTATTTCTACATTTGTTTGAAAAATAGTAGGAGTGTCAAAAACGATAGCACTTGAATCAGAAGAACTTATAAGATTTGTATCGATATTACCTGTGTGAAGTCCAGTAGTATTACCAATAAAATTACCATAGAATGTTCCACTGGCGCTGTCTATTAGCAATGAAGAATCGTCTGCTGCAAACACATCACCTTTGATATCTCCAGTATGAAATCCGGTCGTATTACCAGTTACATTACCAGTTACATTACCAGTTACATTACCAGTAAGATTACCAGTAACATTGCCTGTAATATTACCGTTGACTGGACCGTTGTGTGTACCGGAAGTATCGCCGGTAACATTACCTGTAACGTTACCAGTTAAGGTTCCTGTAAAAATACCAGAAGAAACATCAATGACTACCGACGATGAAGAATTATAAATTTTGTCTGTTATTATTGCATCTGCTTCGATAGTATCGTGAGTTAAGATATCAACTGTTGCACTTATAGCTTTGGTTGTTGCGTTATATGAAAAACTTATGTTTTGATGCGTTCCTGCCGATAATGCTGCGAACGTAGCATCTTTTGATTCATTTATAGTGACTCCGGCCACTGCCACGCCGCCGGCAGTAGATCCGTCGCCAACAAGAATGCGTTTTAGTTGGGTATCATAGACTATTTCACCTATTAACGGTGTGATACTGTTTACTTCAGCGGTATTGCCTCTGCGAAGCTGTAATGGCATAGCATAACTCCTGGGATAACTTAATTATTATCATATATTTATGCCTCGCTAATAAGAAAATGAGTTCAAAAAAATAGGGCTATCACGCCCTATTTTTCTTATTTTGGCACTGCTTTTTGCCTTTTTAATAACAACACAAAATGCTCCCAAAAAGGGTTATTTGTAATATGAACTCCATGTTTTACTTTGACTCTATCGGGATGTAACAATGGAGTAATAAGTGGTAATTTAGTCCAATGTATTCCCGGTCTGTGATGATGTTCTTGATGAAGGCCGGCATTGAATCCAAAAATGTTATACCATTTACTGTATATTCCTATAGAATCCTGTGTGGTATCACCTCGTCTATTTAAGGCTCCCCAATGCTCGCCATAACTGTTAGCATTATTTACAACATACGACATTATATATACAGCAATCAGCCAAAATCCATAAAACAAATTTAGATAAAGAATAAAAATTAAAAATATGCGGAAGGCCCATATTTCACGACGACATTGATCTTGTACCTGAGGCATATAGTATAATTTTAATTTATGCCAAGTAAAAACGCCTTTTATATTAAAAATCCAAGCGCCTTTGAAACAATATACCCAAAAATTATTAAGTTCTTCCTTTTCTGGATTAAGTGTATACACACTAATAGGATCTTGTGTCACGCCATTTACTGGCTTATCATTTACATGTTTGTGATGTAAAAAATGAGAGTCTTTCCAAGTGCTTACTGGTATACCAAATGCCATTGACAGTAATAATTCATATTTTTGATTAAGAGATTGACTCCAAAAAGTAGGCCAGTGTGTGTGATGGTGCTCTGCTGAATTTTGTCCATTAACAATAAACCAAATATGGAAAAAAGTTATTAAAAATAACCACGGAAGGCTGGGTGTGTACAGAGCTAAAATGATAGGAATCGCTATCATTATTAGAGTGTAGCAAATTAGAAAGCTATCTTTATTTGAATATCTAAATAATTTGTTATTCATAATATATGTTAAAAAATATATTTATGCATTATATTTTTTTACTCAAAAAAATAGGGCACCAGAGTGCCCTATTTAAACTACATGATTGCGCCGTTTCCGTTTCTAAATCCAATACTTCCGCCTTCTTCTTCGATGCGTTTGATAACGTCTTCAAATAATATTGGAGCAAAGTCTGGTGTTTGTTCTACGCAAACGCAATGGTAGCGAACATCGTTTTCATCGCTGTACAAGATTTCTCCTGTACGAGCATCAACACCGCGAGGCTTCTTAACACGGTTTGCGTGTAAGTGGCCGTGAATGTTTGTACCAAAACGACCTAAGCTGTCACTGTGTACAGGAATATGGCTTAAGATCATTCCGTTCATAACGTGGTATGCTCGCAATTCTCTAAAGAACTGCCTATACTCGTCATCACGGAAGATGTCGTGATTACCACGTATCAAGACCTTGTCCCCATTCAAACGTGATAATGTAGACATGGCTTTCCGATTAATAACAACATCACCTAAATGGTATACCTTATCAGTGGGTCGGACACGTTCGTTCCAGGCCTTGATCATATCTTCGTCCATCTCCGCAGGATCATCCCACGGACGCAGTTTTGTCACACCATCGTTGCGTGTGAAGCGGCAGACACCTGCGTGACCAAAGTGCGTGTCGCTAACTAAAAATACACTAGGCATCTTGCCCTCCTTTCTACTCTATAGAGCGTCTAAAAATTAATTCTTGTTTACTAAATGCTTCTATTTCCCAGGGTTGATCGAGATACTTTGTTCGTTTGCTGTATCTTTTACCGTTCCAATAACTTATACCTTTAATAGTTTTAAGTTTACCTTTGGCTAGTTGTTTAACATGAACCATTTCATGAGCGAGAGTAACTCCCAATCTTTCTAGGCTCTGAGGTTTAAGTAAAATTACAATAGTACCGAGATTGACGATATGACTAGTGCAACCGTCATTGTCATCAATGTCTTTGACTATTCTAACAAACAATAATTTTTTACTGTGTTGCAAACCTAACTGCGTTATCATTGATGGAAGGATCCGTTCGATAAATTCTTTGTTTTGTTTGCTACGAGTTTGAACAGCAAATTGCATTACTAAATCTCCAGGCCTGCGGATTTAAATTATTATTTTCAATCGTAATATTCTACATCTGCGGCCAATATAAATCGATACTGATCACTTTGAACGATTCCGGGCCTATGCCATTGATCGCTAGGATAAATTAACCAATTGTTATCTGAGGGACGAACAAAAAATTTTCCATCAGCATCTATACCATTTGGAGCCATTTCAGTACCACAGTAATCTCGATCTTTTACATCTTCGGGTATATGCAGATACCATATACCGCTGAGAAGTTTAGATTCTGGACGACTAGGATGCCAATGATGATGCCATAATTTTTCACGGTCCTCGGCACCTTCGAGATTAGTCATAAATGACCAGGCCATCATATTACTGACCTTGACTTCGCGACCCAGGTATAAGAACACAGAAAATAAAAAACTCATTCGATACTTGAGCCAGACAGGTTCAGGTCGAGAAAATATGTTTTCTTTAGTTTGAAACTTAGGACTGTTAGTAAAATAATTTCCGTCTGCGATGATGTCTTTGATTATACCTATTGCTGATCTATTATCATCTGCGGTAATTACAGAACTAAAATCAAACTTACGAAAGGTTTTGTTTTGATCAATTACTTGCATTTTATTTGGAGCGGGGTAAGAGAATCGAACTCTCCGCATCAGCTTGGAAGGCTGAGGTATTACCACTATACGAACCCCGCATAATTCTACTTATAAGAATATTGATAGTAATATTGAAGTTTTGGTTTGGGACGAAACCCGGGGCCGCCCAGGCATTACAGCACCTGCTTCTATAGTCCAGCCTAACATGGAATCCGTATCCCTCAATCTGGTCACGCTGTAAAACGCCCTGGATCATATATGAGAATCGAAATGTATCTACGATACATCTACCTCGCAGTTCCACCCGCTAAGTTTTACCTTTCGGTTTCCGAATCGGATCTTATACTACTATCAATAAATGGTTGCGGGACCCGGAATTGAACCAGGAACTAGAGCTTATGAGACTCTCGAGATACCATTTCTCTATCCCGCGATAGATTTTACAATAACCCTTCAGACTGTAATGTTTTAACTACATCATCGCTGAGGGGAATTTCAGTTTTAATATTCAACTCCAGAATCTCATCGTTAAGTTTTTGTTTTTGTTTTTTAAGGTTAAGAACTTCTGTTTTAGCCTGTGAAATCTGTTCTTTGCTAAGAACAGAAGTTGTGACGGTATCACCATAACCAAATACTCTACTCCTAGCCTCGTCCTTAAGACTTTTTATTTTTTCTAGTTTTCCTTTAATTACATCTAGGCCGGTCATTTCCTTGGCGTGAGATAATTCTTCTAATTGACCGATACGTTTGTCTACGAATGCTGCTTTAGCCAAAGCAGTATCTATACCGCTAGAAGAATTAGCAGTTCCGACAAGGGCTCGAATATTGTACAGAGCCATGGTTAACTTCTGACGACGGCCGTCTGCCTCAATCAACGCATTGTTGGCCTGACTGATTGTTTCTTCAACATTTTGGAACTCGTTGAGTTCTACATTTAACTCAACTTTGATATTCTTTACTGCATCGTTGATACTGTTCTGGATGGCGTTTGCTTTGCGAAGTGTGATATTCATTTGTGTCTCTCTTTTTTATATTATACTAACGGGTCGGCGAAAGGTCAAGTAATAGACCGGACAATTGACAAACGGATTTACTAAAAGTTAATCCTTGACAACGTGCAATAGACAGGCTACAGGGGCCTGAATATTTCCGATCAGCAATTGACAGGTATATAAGAATCGGTTCACCCAAGCACGGAGACTTTTCAAGAGTCTTTGCCAGAATTGGATGTACGGCATTCAGCCATACAAGCGTCTACCCTCATCTACCTTTCACTTCACCGGTTCAGTATTGCTACCGAACAAAAACTATTATACACTATTTTATGTCAGTGTCAAGACATTTTGGTTATGTTATTCCAAAGATTCTCTTTTACCTTTTTCTCTTTTTGGTTGGATTGCCGCGGCCAGTTCCGCCTGAATTACAGTTCTTTTGATTTCTCCCCTATAATGAGCATCTATCATTTTCTTAGTGGCTAAAAGACGCTTTGATTGTTTCGTCATTTTATAATTCGATCCGGATTTCAACATATATGTTTCCTTTTTAAAAATTTGGCGGAGAGTATAGGATTCGAACCTATGCACGGTTTAACCCGTGGACGGCTTAGCAAGCCGCTGCCTTCAGCCACTCGGCCAACTCTCCATAAACTTAACTGTTCTGACTCCATAATGGAATATCCTCAGTATTGGGCTGTGAACCATAAGCCCAAAGAGGTTTGTTTTCAGTATGGTTCCAGTTTTGGTAAGGCTCGTAACTTTTTTTGTGGATGACGGTCATATTACTACTGATCCCATCGCTGGCTGCAAGATTTATATCTATTCGATTTATTTCGTTAAAGTATAATTGTGCTATCCAAGCAACATTTTGAAAATCATTAAAACGTCTCGTGTCGTGAAATATCATCACCCCTCCTACCTGTAGATACTTCCACGTGGTAATTGCAAATTCTCTGCGGAGATGATCTACACCATCTACAAAAATAAGATCATATTGTTTTCCAAAAATAATTTTGTCTAAGTGGGTATAGGAAAAAAATTCTACAACAGACGCTTCATTCAATTGACTTAGTCTTTTTTTTGTTAGATTTATCCAATTAGGATCAGTTTCAATGCTAGTTACAGAATTACATCCGCACTGAGAAAAAATCTGTGTGCTACCACCTGAACCAAATTCGATAATAGATTTTGATTGACGTCCAAACTTAGCCAATATGTCAGCATCTTGGAGGCTAAGGTCACCAATGAACTTAATCTTATCTAAGTTAGTCAACATATTTTTAGTTATAACCTAATACAAATAATTTATAGAACACACATCTATTCTTTACACCAATTTTGATCTGCTAATTTAAAATAATTTACTTTACTGTCGATAGGAAAAAGAGTTATGGCCAATCTTGGGTGAGTAACATTTTTTACACTATGAAAAACTGTTACGTCTAGAGTATGCCATGCGTGTTTTTTAATCACATGGGTTTCAACTAATTTAAAATCATTATCAAAAAAACAAGTTTCTACATTATCTCCACCTAGATCTATCAGATAGTTGTAGGCTAAACCCCTTTCAAAGTCCTTATGAATGAAAAGGTCTTTATATATTTTTTGTACTCTTGTTTTATGTTGAAATGAGAAAATTTTATGAGTATACTCTTTTAATAAGTCTGTAGCTTCATATAATCCATATTCATTCTGACTTTTTTGAACGTAAAAAATATTTGGATTTTGTGTACTTTTATAAACCTCCTGGATTATCGATTCAGGCAGGGAGGGTGTATCAATATAATTTAAATAATTGTTCATAACAAATATTTACAATAATGGTGCGACTGGCCAGAATCGAACTGGCACGCCCGAAAGCGAGAGATTTTAAGTCTCTTGTGTCTACCGATTTCACCACAGTCGCATATTTGGTGCCCCAAGAGAGACTCGAACTCTCACGCACTAGGCACTGGCTTCTAAGACCAGCGTGTCTACCATTCCACCATCGGGGCTTGCTATCATTTCTTATTATAAGATTTTTTTTCCGCTGTGTCAACCTTTTCTAATGCCTCTTTACGCATCAAAAATTTTCTATTTTCACCTAATCGTTTAACCAAAAGATATTCTACACCATCTATAATTTCAGTGATTTTTATATCGTCGCAGATAAAACGATCGTTGTTCAATCGATTTTTTAAAGTGATTGGTCTCATAATTACTCCTATAAATATTTTATGCGTCTTTTATTAACTTTTCAAAAATCTAATTATGTTCTTATTGAATTATTCGATGAATCTTTAATTCAAAAATGGTTTGATTTTTTTTCTTCTAAAAAAGAAACATACACAATGAGAAATGAGTATTGGTGCTATCACCCGCACTCTTATCGAGATCATATAGATGTTGAATCCTGCTGGAATGAAATTCTAAAGAGTTTAATTAACCTTGAAAATAAAGGATTTAAAATCCCATTTCAGTTATCGCCTACATTTGATTTTCAACAATCGACTCTTAATTTTATTCATAGATTTTTTACAAAAAACATGATTTGGATCGATTCAGATCCCTATCATAATTTACCAAATCCGTTTGATTGCAATTTTAACATTATTAATGATTATGATAAACAAGATTTCATAAAATCAATAGAAAATCTAAATAATAATGTTCACAGTCTTGAACACGTGGCAAATTTAACGGAAAATAAAATATTCACCAATACGTTTTATCCTATAACATCATTTGAGATCAGGCCCATAACTTGGGATAATTGGTTAACCTTTAATTCAGAAGACTTGCTTTCTAATTATAAATTTTTTAATTATAATCAAAAAAATCTTGTTCTCTTAAATAGATCTATTCTTGGTAAACCACCATTACAATCATTTTATGAAAACGATGATCCTACGGAAATAGATTGCACTGGTAGATTTGGTTCTCATGGTGGTTTTGTGTTTGACACTAATGAGAATAGAAAAAAGTTATATTCCTCAATGAAGTTTGAAACATGGTGTAAAAATTTTAATCTTTCCCCAAAAAATATGCCTTTAGAAATAGTAATAGGTTATGTTAAAAAATACACGCAGCCTTTAGAATTATTGGTTAATCGACAACATTATTTCAAAGGACTAGAATTTATAAATTAATGTCCCGCCTCGTGGGATCGAACCACGTTCCACGGTTCTTCAAACCGTTGCTATGACCACATCAGCTAAAGCGGGTAACTGGGGTGAAGTCGGGAATCGAACCCTGGTTTACTGTTTCACAGACAGTCGTGTTACCACTACACTAACAACACCATTGTATGGCCGGCCCTGAGGGACTCGAACCCCCAACCTCCAGTTTCGAAGACTGGCACTCTAATCCATTGAGTTAAGGACCGTTGGCTGGGGATGATGGACTCGAACCACCGAATGTCGGAATCAAAATCCGATGCCTTACCAACTTGGCGAATCCCCAATTGTTTGGTAGTAACGGTGAGACTCGAACTCACGATAAACACCGTATGAAGGTGCCGCATTAGCCGCTATGCTACGTTACCAAATATGGTAGGACGTACTGGATTCGAACCAGTGACCAACGGATTAAAAGTCCGCTGCTCTACCAACTGAGCTAACGTCCCATTGGTGCCTGATCGTGGGAACGATCCACGGACCCTCGCCTTATCAAGACGATGCTCTACCACTGAGCTAATCAGGCCATTTGATCAATATTGTTACCTTTGCTCTGAGACACATCTACATTACCTCTTCCGTCATAAAGAGTTATAAGATAAGATCTACGTTCGACTACAGTTACATCATTACCATTAGAATAATCATAGGTGATGCGTTTTTCTACGGTTTGTAGATTATCTCTCCAACCGTAATAAGTCACTGAGTTAACTTCCATATTCATCTCCTAAAATGGCGGAAGCGGTGAGATTCGAACTCACGGACCCTTTCAGATCGCTGGTTTTCAAGACCAGTGCCATAGACCACTCGACCACACTTCCGTAAACTGGTGCCCCTGACGGGATTCGAACCCGCACATTACTGTCTCTTGAACAGTCGCGTCTTCCCGGTATTTTGCGCCACAGGGGCCTAAATTATTGATTTAATCAAAACAGCACCAACCAGTAATTATATACTTTGTTTCTTTATTGCTAACTATACCACGATGTTGATGTGTCCAACCCGCCGGCCAAACTAAGGTTAAACCTTTTTCTGGAGGAGTAGTTAAATTTTGATAGGGGAATTCAGTACCTCCACCATTTGTAATATCATTAAGATACGTCATGTAAACTAAGTGCCTGGTTTGATACAAGGTCTGTCCGTTATTTTCACAATGAATTTCACTGTATGATTTTCCTGGATCGTATCTCTGAATTCGAGGCGGAGTAAATTTCCAAGTATTCAAATTTTTAAAGCAGTAAGGATATATTTTTTTGTATTCTTCCAACACTTTAGTGAGTTGGTTAGAATATAAATCATTTAATATAACGTCAAAATTTTTTAAATCGCAGTTTGTATATTCTTTTATTCCTGCAGAAAATAATAATAAATTATCTTCTCCTTTAGAAACTATAGCATCACAAATATTATTGTCAATATACCAACCTGCTATAAAATTATTAAGATGATTATAATTAAATTGTTTCATAATATTGGAGTGCCGGGTGAGATTCGAACTCACGGTTTTAGAGTTTTGCAGACTCTTGCATTGGGCCTCTCTGCCACCGACACATTTTATATCTAATACTTACCCTAAAATAAATTGTACTAAATTTATAATGATATTGGTGCCTCTGGCAGGACTCGAACCTGCACACGCCGGCTTATCTGGCCGGTGCTTTGGCGAGGTATAAGCTCGCTTCTTTACCGATTAAGCTACAGAGGCAAAAACTTGGAGCGGGATACCAGAATCGAACTGGTCACTGGACCTTGGCAAGGTTCTGTTTTACCAATAAACTAATCCCGCATATTTGGTACTCGGTAGGGGAATCGAACCCCTCTTCCCGCCGTGAAAGGGCGGTGTCCTAACCGATAGACGAACCGAGCAAATTTTGGCACCTCGCCAGGGATTTGAACCCCGTCTTTCGGTTTTGGAGACCGACGTGCTGCCGTTAAACACTAGCGAGATATTTATATGGTGCATCGTAATGGAGTCGAACCACTGACATTCGCCTTGTAAGGGCGACGTTCTACCGCTGAACTAACGATGCAAAATTGGTCCGGGAAGTGGGATTCGAACTCACGATCTCCTGCTCCCAAAGCAGGCGCTTTAAGCCAGACTAAGCTACACCCGGAAAAAATTTACAACTTGGTGGAGGATAACAGAATCGAACTGTTAATCTCGGCTTGCAAAGCCGATGTTATCCCATTTAACTAATCCCCCAATTAACTTGGTACTATGTGCGGTATATAAGGAACTGCTCTAGGACCACCGTAAAGTTGTTCGAAAAGTTGTTTTGCTTCTTTTACGTCTTTCGCGTAAACACGTTTCTTTTCTTCACCTTGCGGTGTTCTTACAGTTGTTTCATACATCGGCATACAACACTCCATAAATTGGCTGTCCTGGGTGGGCTCGAACCACCGACACACGGATTAACAGTCCGCTGATCTACCGACTGATCTACAGGACATTAAAATGGTGCCGGTTGTCGGATTCGAACTGACGACCTATCGCTTACAAGGCGATTGCAACTACCACTGTGCTAAACCGGCGTAAATCTACTTATCAGAAAAAACTTGTCATGTAAAAAATTTGGCGGTCCCAATGGGAGTCGAACCCATCCTTCCGGCGTGACAGGCCAGTATACTAACCGATATATTATGGGACCATTTAGGAGTAACACAGTTTACTATCCTCTTGCTACCTGATGTGTCAAACCTTATAGGCTGACATTACTAGTATCACAGGCTTTCCGCTTTGGACAAGGTTAGGCTTGATCGGTGCCTCACGAGCTGTGCTACTTCTAAATGATCATTCTTTTAAGTTTTTTACTAAAAAATCTCTGGTATTTTTTTTGGCAACGGCAGTAATGTTAGGATCATATCTATGATAAAATTTAGGTTTAAATGATCCTAAATATACATCAAAGGCATGAGTAGCATTATTGTATCTATGTACCGTATAATTTTTATCTGTTAATGGTTCGCAATAACTAGTCAAAGCCAGAGTATCTTCTCCTGCAAGATGCATCTGCACTGGCATACTAGGAGTTAACGGAGGAAAGCTTATACTGCAACCGGGATAAAATGCTACGGCCGAATCGATTGGCATCTCCTCACCTTTTAACAGTATTTTATTGTACTCTCTGTCTTTTCCATTTACTAATGCCATTACACCGCTACCTCCCTGACTAAAGCCAATTACAGAAATCTTGCCTTTATGCCAAGTTTGAGATTTCGCCCATCTCCCTGCCTCCACTATATCACGTGCCCTATGTTCACCTCTCATATTAGGTAACACAATGCCTATGTGCATTGATATTCCGCGTAAGGAATAATGATCGATCACCACAGCATTGAAGCCCCAAGATTGTATTTCTTTAGCCCATTCTACGTGATGTTTTTGAACACCGTCGCTGCCATGTGAAATTAAAACTGTTGGTGCCGGTTTATCTCTATATGCTCTATACTCAGAAACACTCACAGGCATTTTTGTGCCATCTTTGGCTGTTAGAGTGGCTCCGCATCCGGATAAACATACTGTTAGCAAAAACGAACTAAGAGCAATTTTTATTTTCATATTGTTATTATAACATCAAAAAAGAAAAAAGTCAAATAATATTGGTGGATAGGGTAGGATTCGAACCTACAATGTTTCTTATGTGGCGGATTTACAGTCCGTTGCCTTCAACCAATTCAGCGCACCTATCCAAAAATTTTATCACTCTCCCGCTATGCTGTCAACCGCTGTGCAGGCGGAGGTGGAGAGTGTGTAGTAAAGCATACTGGGCGAGGCGTTCCGTCTGCAGACAGTACCGAGCTTATCTCCAATATGCTTTACTACTCCTGAATTTTTTGTTCTACAAGAAGAACTCCATCCTCAGGTCCGCCCGTTTGGAGCATGTTTTGAGTGCGCTCCGGGACCTCGTTTCCCATTCACACTTTATAACTGAATATTATCGATCAGTGTGCCACACAGGACTGGCCTTTATGGCGTCACTCATCGCTTTGGCTCTTTCAAACTTATCTTGAATAAGTTTGCGAGTCTGTTCTTCTGTCATACGGAAAGCAGAATCGTAAGCCTGTTCAACGATGCGTTCATTCAGTTTTGTGTAATCTATTTCTTTTGTTTGCATTTTTTTCCTTTATAAAAACAAAAACCCCAGGGTTTTTAATCCTGGGGTCCCGTATAAATCTAGTTTCTTATTAGACTATGCGGAACCCCTCATACGATCATTCTCTAGACCAAAGCAGGGTACTGACCATGTATAGGCCATCTGTTTAATGCTAGATATAATTGAATGAAGTTTGTTCATCATAGTATTATTATATTGTCAGTTTATTTATCTGTCAAGAATTTTTTCGCCAATAAATGTGGCTTTTTTGCTACGATTGATCCAATTCAATAAGTAAGTGTTTACCAACTTCGAAAAGTCCTACGCCGCCAACAAGATCAAGACAACTGACATGGATTTGTGCATCTCCCTCATCGTTCAGCGAACAGGCTACGAATTCTTTAATTTTTCCATCTTCTATTTGTTTTTTTATCACAGTTAAAACATCTAACATCGCTATTTTGCGTTCTTCTTCTTTTTTAGCTTTCGATTCTATAGGTACTATATTCATAAAGTTCTCACTCCAAGATGCTGTCAGCTATTCCCAGATCGACAACCTCTTCTGCAGTCAAATAAACATCTGACGCTGGTAGTAATTTCTTTTTAATTACACTAGGTGCAAGACCAGTGGCTTCTTTTAACAGCAATATCATTCTTTCATTACACAGATCGTTTTCTTTCATTGTAGCCTTGATATCATGATATTTGGCATCTATACCTTCGCTGAATTGATGACACATAAAACTGGTATTTTTAGCCGCTAATCTCTGTCCGTGATCACCCGATGCAAAAATTAAAAAGGCAGCACTCATTACTGCACCTATACCTATAGTTCTAATCACATGAGGACTGGCCTGCATAATATCGATCAATCCAAATGCCTGATACAAATCGCCTCCTGTAGAGTTAATGTACAGAGTCAAGATCTTTTCTTTGCTAGTATCGAGATTTTCGTAGATCAACCATTTTACTGCTGCCCCTACAGAATCTTCATCGATTTCTCCGTTAAGAAAATGTGTGCTATTTTCAAGCAGTTTGAGATCAATCCGATCTTCGGCTATGAAATCTTCTAATTTTTTCACCCGATGCTCCATCGTTTGCTTTACTTATCCTTTTGTTTATTATAGCATCTGTTTATTTAAAAAACGAAAAAAACCCACCCGACTAAAAAAAGGTAGGTTAATTGATGTGCCATTTGGTCCGCTCCAAAACAAAACCAAAATTTTGGATTTTCGCTATTAAGTTCATATCTATTATTGATAAAACTTTTGGTCCAGTCTATATGATAATGTATTAAAAAATCCAAAACTGACATCGTAAATGCGATGTAAGGATCTAAAATTAAAAAAGCAATAAACGTTCCAATAGCATGGATGAGACTGTGATATATCCCGTTACGGGCTCCATAGATTCCTTTATCCCTGATCATTTGATCAGTTTGCAACCAAAAATCTGCAAGAAAATGCTTGATCTGCAACATCAGCAAGATCAGCATCATGATCTGAACACCGTCTAGGTTATATATCATTTTTATTCTGCTAAAGGATGAAACCTTTCGAGAAAACTCTCTTCATAACAACTATATTCCTTTGCATTAGTTTCAGAGATGTAATGGACCCACAAGTGTCCATCTAACTCTATACAGTGTAATACATGAAATACTTTACCATCTGTTGTGGTCCATTTAGATCCTTCTTTGATCATCGCGCTCTCCTATGTTTTAAAAACTTCCGTAGCCTCCGTCTCTACGTTCTCTACCATATGTATCATAAATCTGTAGGCATCCCAGGCTTTCTTGACACTTTCGTTTTTACTTAATACTGTAGGAAACATATCTACCCATACAGAATTTTCTGGTTGCTGATGACGATGTACACCTTGCCTGCGAGGCTGTAGCAGTCTATTAGTATCCCAAAGAGCATAGGCCACTTCCATGCAACGATCGTAATCCAGTCCGTAAAGATATTGTGGCTCGGACTGATAGGCAACAATCACATTAGCTATCTGATCACGAGAATGGATACTGGTAGCAGTGATTACAAATGCTACATCATCAATACTAACATCGCCACTAACAATATCGCGGACGCAACGCCCTAAACTGAATCCAATTTTCATTTACTGCTCTCCATTTTACTGCTTTTGAGATTGACTTAATTTGTTCAAAGTGTCCAACATCATTTTCATACTAGATTCTATCTGTTTCTGCATCTGTTCGGGACTTTGTGCGGGTAAACATTCAGCAGAGTATTGTTGGGTCTTGCTGATCTTTGCCCGTTCTCTAAGACATTCTTCCCAGGTTGGAAAATTTACCAAAGGTGTCATAATACCTAGATTAGTAATCAGCACTAATTGGTAGATCATTTTTGCTCCTATGTGTTTATGATATTACATTATAACATAAGACTAGCGATCTGTCAAGCATTTTTCCATTTCAATTCGAATAGTAGTGCGTCTTTTGGATCTCCAAACCTGTATTCTGCTACTTGATCGAACATCATTGAAACATCAGAAACATCCTGAACAGTGAAATCTACAAAGGTTTGACATTGTCTCGTAGCCCATGCTCCTGCTTCGTCGAAGTAATCAACGGCCATATCGTAATCCATATTGCTGTCGTTGAGGTAGACTACGATCATCCCCACCTCAATAAGAACATGGTCATTTCTTTTTTGTTTTTAAATTGAAATGTATCAAAACTTATCCTGCGTCCGCAATTATGTTCTTTTACCCATTCGTGAACAGCATCCATTTCGGTTTCGGTTAATCCCACTTCCCAACCCCTAGGCTGTATTTCTGCTCGGGCAGCAAGACTTAATCTTCTCGCACCTTCTACCCAAAATATTTTTTTATCTATGCTGCCCATCGCATTGAAAACATCATAGCATCTTGTTCATTTTGAAAATACCAAGCGCGACCGTTGGCATCACTTAAATCTCTAAATTTATTTTGACAATGTTCCAAACACCAAGTAAGTTTTTCTGCAAAATCATCATCAGACAAAACTATAACGTGATAGGTAGAAAGTAGCAACATCAAACGATCATCTACTTTAAGATGTTCTTCTGATTTTTGAGATTTTACTAAGGTATAAGGAGGAATAATCATTTACCGTATCTTAAAAACCATTCTGTCAGTGCAGGGCCCATTAGTTTGGCTCGAATCTGATACTTATATCCGAAGGATGTTTGATCCACCATTCTGTGCCAAGTAGGAGTCTCAACTGCATTTTGCATCACCCACTGTCCCAGTTCACTGTGTTCCCATTCGCATAACGGTTGGGCAGCATAGAGATCTGGATCCTCAACATCTCCCATAGAAAAAGAATGCACTATAACTTCTCTACATTCTTCTATTCTGTCTCCTACTATATTGTAATTATTCACAACCATCTCAGTGAAAAATTTATAGCATCTCCTTGATCTTGAAAGACAAAACTAGTGCCTCTGTATTCATAAGGGTTCTTCGTGTTTTCTCTACACCAATCTCTAATATCAATAGCGTGATAATTATCTTGTTGTTCAAGGATATTTACTCTAGTCCAACCGCAACTTTGAACCAGCATATCGGATAGGATATGGAAATCCATCTCACTCTGCATCCCTGTGGCTAGTTCATTATAGATTTCTTTTTCCAGATTCACATCCACCTCATAGAAAACAGCACGATATCTTTTTCTTCTTTAAAGAAAAAATGAGCATTGCCAAACATACGATCTACACTCCAACGAGCATCGTCGCTTTTAGTAAAGGCATGATAACCACCCTCTCCACAGTGCTGTTTGCACCATTCGATCATATCATCTTGTTCGTGAAATCTATCTTTACCGAAACTGATTCTTCGAATTAACTCCATGTTCTGTGTTTCTCCGCCACCCATTCTGCACCATCATATTCTTGGATTAGCCATTCTATATCACCGGGAATTTCTACGATCTTGAGATTAGAATGAGGACCATTAGCCGCCATCCCCAGTTCTTTGACGACTTTAACTAGATAAGGATCATCGCGGGAGACATCTCTATCATACCAATCCGGATCAGTGATACCTACTAGTCGCTTGTATTCGGTTTGAGCCCTTTCACTCAAACCAAAGCCGCCATAGCAATCATTGATCACTATGAATCGAACACCAGTTTTTAGATCTTCTAAAAACTTTTGTGATTCGGTCATTTTTTACCTTTCTTTTTCTTTTTAATTTTTTCTATTGAATCTAATATATTTCCACTTTCGGCATCGGCAAAGTCGTACTCTAATCGAATTTCATCTAATTCATCTCTAAGATTTTTTTCAATGACTTCGCGCAAGGCCATCTCTACAAATTCGTTAAAAGTCATATCACGGTCGTGTGCCATCTTCATATAAGTCAGTAGTTCTTCGTCTGTAAAATCTACAGGAACGCTAACACGAGTATCGTAATCTTCACCCGATATAATAGCCCGTGCCTTTTCTAACCAATCTTCCTTAGTTTCTAAATCTACAAAGTCTGTATCGTCCCAGGCTTGATTTTTGTATTCTGGATTAAAACGATCTGCATAATCATTGTAATTGTCGATCCAGTCTGGATTAATAAGACGATACGCTCGATTATTTTTATAGTCACAGGCTTCGACCGAGTAGACATCTTGTGTCTCAGTATCAAAAGTAATGTTGAAACTCCAACCGCTCTGATCGCCGTTCCACGCACTTAGACTGTAGGGTTTTGGACCAAAACAGTCCCAAGTGTAATCACTGCCCTCAGTGATACGATACTCAACTACTTCCATAAATTCTTTCAGTGTGATCATTTTAATTCCTTGTAAGTTTATGCATTATAACATATTTTGAAAATTTTGTCAATCAGGCCTTTGGTCGAAATTCGCACCAAACCAATGCCGGGGTTTCGCTTTGTTTGAATGCGGCATTATATTGTCTGACTTTTTCCAAACAGGTAGATTGATTTGGAAAAGAGTCTACGATTGTGATATATCCGTTCATAAACATTACAAATGCCCAACTCATTTTATTTTCTCTCCATTTTCTTTTACCAGTTCGCACATCAAAATAAAATGATCGTAGGCTTTACGAACACTTTCGTGACTCATAAGTTTCTCTGCTTCGGACATCATTGCTTTGACTGCTTCTTCTGCGGCTTCTCTGGCACTAGGCCACTCTAGTTGTTTGGCATCATCACCGAATACTTCTACCAGACGATCCCAAGCGGCTTTCTGTTCAACGGTTAAAGGAGTTTGACGCATTTTTGAATTACGTCTAAGTTCTGTGGCTTCCATAATACGTTTGCTGATAGCCTCTTCGGCAACACGCCCTGCAGCGATCATAGAAGCATAAGCAGGATCAATATTGAATCTACGGCTGCTACCGCCCGGGTAACACATGACAAGATGCGTACCTTTTGGAAAACTATCTAACAATTCGTTATCATACTCGCACACAGGTACATACCTGCGTCCTTTCTTTTCGAAGTAAATTTTTTTCATATTTCAACAATCTTATTTGGATCCCAACCTGTGTCTTCGTACCCATCATAACCCCGCGGGTTACACACGACACGACAACTACCAATCATGTAATCAAATGGAAAATGTGTATGACCATGTGTCCATAATTTTATCTGTGGATTATCTAACATTATGTCTGATAGATCGCTATGATAAGCGCCATTCATGATATACTCATTTGCATAAGAAGAGTGTACACTGGCAAAACTAGGACTATGATGTCCAACCACTACCATTTTTTTATCGTGATATTCTTTGGCCATTAATTTTATATACTCAACAGTTAACTTATGGCGCTCACAAGTATCTGCAGGTTTTAGTTTCCGAAATCCGGCATAATCGTTTACAGTAGCGCGATAGTCATTCATTCTATCTCGGACAGCATGGAGAGTTAACGGATCATACTTATTCATATCGGTCCATAGAGTTCCTCCAACAAATACTATATCGTCGATGACTTTAGTATCACGCTCTAAGAAGTAGATATTTTCGTGTACCGAACAGGCTGATCGTAGTTCATCAATTCCCCCAAAGAATTTTCCACTATCGTAGAACTCGTGATTGCCTGCTACATAGATCACGTGCGGGAACTGGAAAGAACAACGCTTCAAAAAATCTCGAAAACGGATACCATATGCACTTTCGGGTTTATTAACTTTACTAGCGACCATGATATCTCCGCTGAGTATCAACAGATCGGCATCATTTTCATTTTTAATGACAATGTCTTCAAACTCTAGATGTAGATCGGATACAATTTGGATTTTCATAATAAAACTTTCTGAAATATACGCATATTATAACACCAAGTTCGTATTTTGTCAAGAAGAACTTAAATACAAATGTAAATCTTGGAGCGAAATCATGAATGAAATCTTCAAATTGATCGGCGATTTGGGCTTTCCAATCGCGGTCGCACTGGCTGGCGGATATTTTGTATACTTAACTATTAGACTGCTTTTGCAAGGAGTCTTGGGAAGTATTAATGGCATGAAAGGTATTATCATAGCTTTGGATAATCGAGTTAAAACTATGAATCATGATGTAGTTAGGATTGACACTATAGTTTCAAATGCTCTAGGACTCAAGCCAGATGTAGACAGAATAGCCCGTGCTGATGGAAAAAATGATGCGAGAAGAGATTAATGAAACATTTTGACTATGACTGGGATCTTTATCCTGATAGAATAATTCTAGATAACGAATTAAACACAGATAAATTAGGCTGGAAAGGCGGTGATTATTTCAAATTTATAAATGTTAATGGACGACAGATGCTAGTAAAGGTCAGTGATATTGAAAAATTTATTATCAAAGGAGCGACAGAAAATGAGCAAGTTAAGTGAGTGGTATGACAGTCTGCCTGAGCAAACAAAGACATACCTAAAAAATCAACCTTTATACAAAGAAAAAGATTTGTACAAATCATTAGCGATAGGAGCGGTCGTTGGATTTGTCGTTGGTTTCATTCTAGGTTACCAAGCAGCATGGAAACCGTTGATAACGACATTTAGACCTTTAATAGGTTAATGTTATTTGAATCATTTTTAGTTTTTTATTTGTTAGAAATTCTAGTTTTAGTATCTGTAGCAATTTGGTATTATTACGAACCAAAGAAACCAGAAAAGAAAATCTGGGATCCTTGGGGAATGTGGAAAAATTAAATGATAGAACCAGAATTAGCAGCGTATTTTATTTCTATATTATCCATGGCGGTAGCTCTTTTTGCTTGGATAGAACTGCATGAGGCCAGAGAACATGGCAAAAAATGGATGCAGTTAACCAAAGAATTGCATGAAAGAATAGAAACATTAGAGCAACGAAAACGATAAGGAGACGACAATGGATGTAGTAGAACTCATTAACAAATATGGTTTTCCTATAGTCATGGCTGTGGGAATGGGATGGATCATCAAATATGTCTGGGAGTGGTGTACCAAAGAAGTCAAACCAGTGATAGGAGAAGCCAACACCACTCTTGTTGCGCTTATTGATCGTATTCGTATGTTAGACAACGATCTTATCCGCTTAAATCAGAAAGTTAATACTGTTTTACATCTTCGTGGAAAGATCATTGAAAGCGATCGGGTCATGGAACAGGTAAAAGTAGAGAGGGAAGCCAATGAAAAGTTTGACAAAGCGGCCCGTATGGACGATAAAGATATTAAACCTTTTGCCCGTAAAGACGATATAGACGACCAACAAAAAGAAGATAAAAAAACAGCCGCTTCGGGAGAAGGTTAATTTTTAATTTGTGCTATGAATTCTGCTTCTGGAATTCGTGTATGAGTATTCTTTGAACCTAAAACGACTACGATTCTCCGTCCGATATCTGTATCTAGCATCATAACAATACATCCACCGGAAGCACGTATCCAGCCTGTTTTACTGATAACGAATTCATGACGTCTACCTATAATAGGATTTGTGTTTTTAAATATCAACCATCGTTTCTTTAGTTGTATTTTTACCTCAGACATTTTACTGGCAGTTACTAGTTCCGGATAATGTGCCGCAGCCTGTACAATTTTAATCAGTTCCTCAGCAGTGCTGACATTACCTGCTCCTAATCCAGTGGCGTCTACGAATTTAGTGTTGGTCAATCCTAAAGCCTGCGCCTTAACATTCATAGCATAAACACAGTTAGCATAACCTCCCGGATAATGTCTGCACAGATTATCTGCGGCAGTATTGTCTGATCTTACCATAGACAATTGTATCAGTTCTCTACGAGTGTAGGGTTTTAAAAATTGATCTAATTCTTGCTGGGCATCTAGCACCACCATTGCTGAAACAATCTTGGTGATACTTGCTATACTGCGGATTTCTTTTACATTCTCTGCCGCGATAATTTTGCCTTCTGCATCGGCAACTAACCATGATTGAGCGGTAATAGTATTTGCGGATACAAATGGGCTCAGCATCGTTAGAACGATGATAAAAAATAACTTGTTGATCATCTGCAGATTTTAAAAGATTTTATTCCATTAAGACTAAACTGCTTAAGGAAATTTTCCATTTCGTCGTTGATGCTGATAAATTTAGCAGGACTCATAAATTTGTATTGTAGCATCATCCACACTGAATAGTCAATCCACCAATCTATAGGAGTATACATTATTTTTCGTGGGCTATGAATTCGCCATTCCAATTATCTGGAAGGTCCTGCTGTTTCATAAAATCACAACGTTCTATCCAAATCTTATAGTACTTGTCCATCTGTCCTCCAAAAAGTCCTTTCATAGTTTTACACATTGCCGCTGCTTCATCGAACTTTTTGGCTTTGTATAAGGCATGCATTTTTTCATGTTGTGCTTTATCTTTAGTCCAATCTGATCCTTTTGGACGCAATGCGGTATAGATCAAATCAGCGACTGACTTTCCTTTAGGCTGTAGATTGTCTAGCATTAGGTAGAAGAAATCATCTTTTGTTCTATTATATGTTTCTGCTCCTACGATGTTAAGAACACCATAGGCCTTACAACGGGCTTCTAGACGAGCCGCAGTGGAAACCATATCGCCCAGGATATCGTAGCTGTGTCTGTCAGTTGAACCCATCTCACCGATGAATCCAATACCACTGTTAACACCCCAACCCATGGCCGCGGGCGGCAATCCCTGTGCTTCCATTTCTTTGGTATATGCGTCTACAGCATCTAACATTTCAAGGCCAACACGGATCATGGTCTTTGCATGATCCGGGTCATCGATTGGAGCACCGTGTATGTGCATACTAGCATCACCTACATACTTGATAACCATACCTTTGTTGTCTAAGATTGGCTTAGAGATAGCATCCATATAACCATTCATATACTTGGCTAGTCCTGCTACGTCATCGCCGTAGTGTTCACCGATAGGAGTAAAGCCACGCAGATCACTGAACATAACTGATACATCTTTACGCACACCACGCTTGATAAGTTCTGGATCTTTCTGTAACATCTCTACAACTTCTTTAGAACAATAGCCAGCAAACTGTTTCTTTATGGCCTGCTTCTGTAAGAACTCGCTTATGAACTTAATGCCATAAGCGTGAAGCATGACAATAACAAGCCCAGCAACCAACGCAGTGCCGTCAAAGAGCCAAAGATTAGATGAATACAAGTATTGAGAAACAGGAATGATGCTGCCAATAATAACAATACCGCTGATAATTCCAACATAGGTCCACCTCGTTAAAAATAATAATATGATGCCGGCCGCTATTAAAGATATAATTTCAGCACCATCTGCCCAGTCAGGTCTCTCTATGACCACATTGTTAAACATCGTACCTAACACTGCTGCCTGCACATCCTGTGGCCATACTGATCCCATAGCAGTAGGTACGGGATTTCCTAGGCCTGCGGCTGCTACTCCCACTATGACCACAGCACCACCAAAGTCTTTGGGCAGATCTGTCATAGATACAGATTTATTTTTCTGGCTCCAATCGATCCATACACGGCCTAATTGATCTGTGGTGATAGGTCCAAACTTGGGTATGCGCATCTTCTCAACACCGCCCTCAAATAGTTTTATCTGTGTAGTGCTATCTCCTGCTGCTACCCTCAATGCTTCCATGGCTAGGCTTGGATATACTTTGCCATCTACTGATATCAGCAAAGGTATTCTACGGACCACACCGTCGACTTCTTCTAAAGTGCTGACTATGCCAACTCCCTTGGCACGTTTTTCTAGGTCTGGAATATTAGCGATGATGCCAGGATATTGTACGATCATATTCTGGAAGTCAGGCCCCATCACAGCAGTACCGGGCTGTCTAGGAGTATTCTTCATACGGTCTGCGGGCATATTAGGCAATACCACAGCAAACTCATTTAGTGTCGCTGCCAGTGCGCCATCTCCACCCTGGCGATCTGGTTCAGGCATTAATACATTGAATACAACTAGACCAGCACCTCTTTGGTATAGATCTTCTATCAACTTTGCGTAGATTTCTCTGTTAAACGGCCATTGGCCATATTTGTCTAGAGCACTTTCGTCTATGTTTACAGTGACGATATTATTTTCTGTAGGTGCTCGGTTCGTGATCAGTGTGTCAAAATATCTTAACCTTACACTTTCTATGAAGACAGGATCGGCTATTCTTATACTTGTAATAAGTGCCAATGTGATTAGAGCAGTCCACGGACTGACTAGTATACGTTTTAGAGTTTTATTAAGCATCTAGTATTTAACTAGATACTGGTCCCTAAAATGAACTGAGAATCCTTGCCTACGCCTACTATACAAGCGACTTCTGCTGTAAATTGTAGTATAGTCCAGGTGTTGGTTTTTTGATTCACGAACAGTCCGAATTTACTAAGATCTTGGGCATCGTTTGATAGCCACACTAAACGTTCTCCCCATCTTTCTCCCAAGGCTTCTATGATCTTTTTACTGTCATCACAGATCACAGGTTTATTGGTTTGAAATGCTTGGGCGTTGGCTACGGTGCTGGTTAAGCATAATAGGAACGCCACTATGTATTTTGCCATATGGCCTACTCCTTGTATTGTATTTATTGACCCTGTGTGACTGTGATAGCCGCACAACTGATCTGTGCGCAGTTGTGTGTGATAGAATAAAATTGTTGTGTTGACCCGCTCTGTGTTGCTGTCAAAGATGTAGCCCCGCCACTGAGCGTGATGTTAGACATATGCATGGCAGATCCGCTCTGTGTGAGATTTACTGTTTTATTACCTCCAGAAAGAGTTATTTCTGCGTAGTGACTTCCAGAACCAGATTGGTTCACAGTTAGAGAATTATTACTGTCATTTACCGTGGCCAATATTCCTTTTAGACCCCCTTCACTTTGTTGCGTGAGATTGATTGTGTTGGTGCTGCCTACTACTGTGAGTTCAATATAATTAGTGGCAGACGGATCTGTGCTGGTTTGAGTGGTGTTGGTGATATTGTTACTACCAGTGACGTGGATTTCACTGTAGTTATTAGGTGTTCCGCTTTGTGTCACAGTGGCAGAATTGTTATTGCCGATCTGTGTGATGCTGACAACGGTGTCGCTGAATGGTCTTGCTTGGAAATTTATAACTCTATTTTCAAACTGAGTATTCGCGCTAAAGGCCGCAGAACTACCACCGCAGCAAAGATCTAATCCTTGTATGCTGCTGCCACTGACATTGACTATGTTTGAGTCGCTGTAACTCAGTCCTGTAACATCTACATCTATAGTGCCGAGTGTGCCGGTGGTAAAAGCACTGTTAGGGATCTGCTGTATGCCGTTGCCGTAATCCCAATAGAGTCGGTGCCCCACTCCTCCCACCACGTTCCAATACCAGGATTCTAGGCTATAGGTCTGGCCTGCTACTAGATCGATCCAACCACTGTTGGTATAACCCGTCAGTGATTGCCAGGTGTTGGTAGAGTTTTGATTGATCACCGTGGTTCCATTGACTATCATCTTGAAGCCATCGTCGGTGTTGTTGTAAAAATACAGTCTGTACACAGTACCAGCAGGTCTGGTATCGGTGGTAGGAACTGTGATGGTTCCTCTGTATCTGATCACTGTGCCGTCGTTGTAGCTTATCCAACCACCGTCGTTGTTGGGCAATCTAGCATTGGTCTGTAGATACTGTCCTCCGGTGGTGATTCCAGAGTTCACGGGATTGCCGTAGTCGGATCTGTTGGTCGAAGGTGTACGATAACTGAAAGGTATCTGTACGCATCCTAGCCATCCGCAACTGTAATTGTGATAGTCATAGCGCCAAACTTCAAACTGTAGGCCAGGCTGAACATTCTGGGTTGAAGTAGTCTGTGCGCCTGCTGATTCTAAAGTAGTGGCGCTGCCGTCGGCTGGAGTGACCTTGTAAACAGGTTTGGTATATGTGGTTAACACACCGTTTTCTATCTTGTTAGTGACCACATTACTCAATACCTTGGTCTGATACAGTGCTTCTGTACCATTGGTTACGGTAGTGGTGTTATCGCTGTAAGCAGTAGTAGTCACAGGAGTACGGTAAACATAGGTAGTATTGCCTGTGGTCGATGTTCTCGTGGTGTAGGTCACTGTGGTACTGACCACTGTTGGCGGAGTAGTTGTACCGCCACTGGATGGAGTAATCGTCCCGGCTGCGGCCTGTGTGGCGTTATCGCTGGTCAGTGTTCCACTGTAACCTCCTGATGTGCCGCTGAGCGTTCCTCCATTAAGGTCTTCACCGCCTCCCCACATATT
>Ga0129333_10000033_pt1 | contig 74049 bp, 101 predicted proteins | sample CPB6_08_DNA_FD_94474 | JGI IMG/M metagenome (GOLD analysis project Ga0129333, IMG submission 94474) | Freshwater to marine salinity gradient microbial communities from Chesapeake Bay, USA - CPBay_Sum_0.6_0.8_DNA | ecosystem: Environmental > Aquatic > Marine > Coastal | place: USA: Chesapeake... | reverse complement strand
TTCGATGCTCTCAATGGTCAGAAGACTAATGCATTCGCTCGCGCTATTGCGGGTGACCCTGACGCGGTTGTCATTGACGTTTGGATGATTCGTGCGGCAGGCATGGATGCGTCCAAGGGTGTCAATAAGTCTGACTACAATATGCTTGCCGATGCCGTGCGGAATATCGCTAGTGAGCATGGCCTCACGCCTCGCACAACGCAGGCTCTCATCTGGATTGTGAAGCGGGGTAGCGCATCATGATCTGCCCTACATGCAACTATCCTGAATGGTGGGTAGACAATGATTGTCAAGATTGCTCAACGTCATTTGATGACGCATTAGCGGAGGTGCGGGGTGATCATGCTTGATGATGATTGGCGAGGAATGCTCATCGCACATCAAATGGACAACATGGAATATCCTCCCTGCCCCGAATGTGGAGAAGATCGTGCGTGATGATGAATGGATCATTGATGATGAAGAACTATACATCATGCAAGAACTATGGTCATTAGTCGAACAAGCGAGGGCACAAGGGAGAGATATCTAGCCATGCGTAAAGAAAATGAATTCGGTGGCTACTACTATCAAATGAATTGGAATCATGATGTATTGCTGACCATTCGTGATCTATGCCTCGCAAATATCAGGGGTAACGTAATGGACGACTATGACTTTGACCTAATCTACATTGCTGATCGTATCGAAAAGGAATTGGGGATAGAGTGAACAGCAATATCCTAGGATTCTTTGGCGGATTATTCCTTTTGGCTGCTGCTATTATTGTCTATGGAAGATGCTGAAAGAGAAATCCGGCACACAAGTTACCATCTGTCAAGACTTTAAGAAGTGATTTAAGAAACAGCATTTTTTTGGCCTGAGTCCTTGACAGCCTGTGTTATCATGTGATAGGGTCATACCATGTTGAGATCAAACAGGAACATTGCGAGGAATGGACACAAGGGATGCACTTGCTGCTACCCCCGCGAGTCTGCTAAGATCATTCGCAAGCGTGAGAAGATCAATTGGAAGAAGGAGAACCAGAATGACTACTGATCTGATGGAAGCGTACTCTCTTGAGGTGGGGGATCAAATTACTGTGCAGGGTGCTGTCTACAGAATTGTAGAGATTGAGGATGGGGACACCCTTGACTACCGCTTCGTGTTGGTCGATGAGGAAGGCTACCGTCGTCACATTGAGGCAGAATTCTCAAAAAAGTTTCGCATAATCCTTGACAGCACATCTGATCTGTGATAGGGTTCTACTAACAAACAAGGAAAGGTGGGTTCCAAATGGGACTTGATATGTACCTGTACCGTCGTGAGTATGTCGGTGGTTGGGAATGGAAGACCGTCGATGACGGTAAGGATGAGCGTGCCATGTATGACGCGATTCGTGAATACATGAATGTTGATCGTTGCGAGGGTTCGCCTCACGCCTATGTTGACATTTGCGTTGCGTATTGGCGCAAGGCCAATGCCGTGCATAAGTGGTTCTGCGATCTGGATGGTGGACGCGATGAGTGTCAGTCCATCTATGTCTCGCATGACAAGTTGATGGAGTTGCGCGATCTGTGCAAGTCAATCATCGAACAGCCTGCCATGGCTTCTACTGCTCTGCCTACTCAGCCTGGATTCTTCTTTGGCTCGTATGACTATGATGAGTGGTACATGGAGGACTTGCAGAATACTGTCCGTCAGTTGGACAAGGTTCTCGCATCTGTTGGCCCTGATACTTGGGTTGACTTCATCTACCGTGCCTCTTGGTAACAGTTTGATAACGGTGGGGGGAAAGTCTTGACAAGTACCCCCACCATCGACTAGAATATCCATCATAACAACAACAACGAAAGTGGGTTCGTAAATGTCCAAGGTCATCGTTCGCACTGAGAAGTGGAACACTCAGCAGGGTGCAGTCATCAAGGCTGTTGTGCGTACTCCTGAGGGTACGTTCATTGGTGCAACCAACCAGACTCAGGCTACCCCCCAGACTCTTGTCATCGTTGGCAAGTAAAACAAACAAACAAACGAAAGGAAGCAAAATGGCAACTCTGACTGTTGGCTCGCAGTTCACTACTCAGAAGAGTGGTGTGGAGGGAACGATTGAGGAGATCGTTCAGAATCCGTCAGGTTCCATCCGTGTCCGTCTGGCTACTGCCAACGGTATGCGGTGGACAACCGTCAAGTAATGTGATACAATCACAAGATAACTAAATAGTGGCTTGGGGATATGCGACCCGCGATGGTTCGTTGGACCATTAGTGCTAGAGTTCCGTGGGAGTCGGAACTAGCCAGCATCGACTCGCTTCCCCCCACCTGTTCGTGAATGTTATAACTAGCAGGGTACACAGTGTATCCGTCAGGTGGTATTGGAATGTGAAGCCGAATAAGCATTCCCCACGCCTTGGGTACTGGGTACAGACGAGCCTCCAAAACTTGTCTTGCAGGGTTCGATTCCTTGACAGGGTGCGTAAGCGGAAAAACTAAGAGGATGCATACTCATTGGTTGCAATACCAGTCCGTAACACTAACTGCTAGGAGTCCTCAGGGAATACCTAGCAACTTTATTTGGGGATATCCCCCGAACATCCTGAGCATGATGTAAAACTGCTGCACACTGGTTCTGTAGAGCAGCGGAGTGCTCGCCACCCTGTCACGGTGGAGGTCGTGGGTTCGAATCCCATCAGAATCGCTGTCCCCCTAGGTTGAGCATACCCCCACCCACCATTGCTCCCTAGGGGGACTCTTCCAGGCCGGTCGCAAAAATCTCCATTTGTCAAGCCTTTACGATGTGATTAAGACCACACCCAGAATTTCGCCAAAACCTAGAAAATACCCCTTGACAACTCATCCTAATAGGCGTATGCTTATGCCATCAGTTACTACAGATTGGAAAACACAAATGGCACACATGCTGGAGCAGTACGGCGAGATGGCTTCCTTCGCATCCCTGCGGGAACCTGCGTGGCACGGTCTTGGCACCATCCTTGACACTGAGGTCACCACGAGCGAGATGCTCGCTGCTGCACATCTCAACGATTGGGATGTTCGCATTGAGGATATCGACCTCCCAGGTCGCACGCATCGTCCGTACTTCGCGGTCGTTCGCACTAACCCATTCGATAACGGCGCTGACGTTCTTGGCGTTGTGGGTGAGCGTTACAAGGTTGTGCAGAATGAGGAACTGTTCTCATTCGCTGACAACATGCTGGACGGTGGTCGTTGGGAGACTGCTGGTTCTATCAAGAGCGGTACGGTCGTGTTCGGTTCTCTCGCGCTTGATCGTGAGATCGTGCTTGACCCTAACGGTGCTACCGATAAGGTGAACACCTACCTTCTCGTGCATACCTCGCATGATGGTTCGCTTGCTGTTCAGGCTAGCGTTACCCCTGTGCGTGTTGTCTGCCAGAATACGCTCAATGCTGCACTGTCTGGTGTCAAGCAGTCTTACAAGATTCGCCACACTCAGACTGTCACTGGCAAGGTTGCTGCTGCTCGTGAGGCGCTTGGCCTTGCGCACAAGTACCTTGACGAGTTTGACAAGCAGGCTCAGGAGATGATCTCGCAGGAGATCAATGACAAGCAGTTCTTCGATATCATCACTGCTGTCTACCCCAAGCCCGAGGCTGACACCAAGGGCAGCATGACCAAGTGGGAGAACAAGATCGACACTCTCAACACCATCTACAACGGTGAGACTTGCGTCAACATCAAGGGCACTGCGTGGGGTGCATACAACGCACTCACTGAGCGCCTTGACTGGTATCGCAGCCCTCGCAATGGCAACGCTGAGTCTGTGCTTGCGTCTGCTAGTGGTTTCGATGCTGCGACTAACGCTGCAAAGAACGCGATGCTGAAGGCTGTGCGTCAGGTCGCATTCGCCTAAGCATCACACTCCTGAGCATGAGTCTAAACTGCTCTCACACTTGACAATTGGCTCCCCAGGCGGCCGGAAATCACTTTGATAAAACCAAAACTCATTTACGAACGATTAAGAACTCTCCCAAAAAATCACCGAAACCCCCTTGACAAGTGTCATACCCATCGTATAGGATTGCACCATCTACTACCAAGGAGTGTAATGAATACGACAGATGAGATTATTGCTGGGCTTACTGAGAAGATTAGTAATCTTCATTCTGCCCCCGTGCCCAATGACCGTGACGATCTGCTTATTCAGATTGAGAGTCTCAAGAAGTCTAATGAGCGGTGGCAGTCCGATTATGTCTACCTTCAGCGCAAGATTGAGAATGTCAAGGGTCACATCATGGATCTCTACTCTATGAATGGTGAGATTGATGAGGACATGGAAGAGGTTGCTCGTCTTCTTGATATCCAACTGACCAAGCGTATCAAGGGCACGATGACTATTGAGGTTGAGTTTGAGGCTGATGTGCCGCTTGGATTCGACAATGATGACTTTGATCTGTCATACAACATTGAGTGTGATTCCTACGATGCTGAGAACTTTGACTGGAACGAGGTTTCTGCTGATTGGACTGTGGAGGATGAGGACTAGTGTCTGCTTGGTCTGTTAGTAATAGTGAGATTGATTGTCTTTCCTATTGGATCAGTACCCTTGGCTTGTCCAAGCGTGATAAGACTAGTATTGGTAGGGAGTTGCGTAAGGAGAACTACCGCAGTCTGCGTGCTCGCTATGGTTGGTATCGTCCTGAGTATCAGAAGGCTCCTGCCTATCATTACACAGAGCCACGGTCTAACGCCAAGAACGGCACGACCTATGATCCCTATGACTTTGATCAGGCTCTCAAGATGGTTCATTTCTATTCTTATCAGTCTTGTGAGCACATGGGAGCATGGGAGGAGTCTCAGTCCTACCGTTGGATGCAGAAGTTGGAGGCTGCCTTCCTTGAGCATGGCGCAGATTGGCAGCGCGAGGGCTTGACATGGGGAGCAGCGTAGACTAGGATGGGCCTATGGATATGACAAAAGAGCAGATGCTAGAGCAATATGAAGTGCTTGGCTTCGCCTATGGGTGGGCTATTGTCAAGCGCAAGTCTGACGGCGTGGAGGGCACGCTTGACTTCTACACGGATGATACCCAACTTCCGTGGACTCGTTACTACCACAATTTTCAGGAGGGATGATGGAGCACAAGACTTGGGATATCTATATTGAGTTTGAGGGCAAGCCCATGTATACTGAATTCTTTGACGAGATGGGCGACATGGACGAGAATGAGGTTGTTCAGCACATCCTTGATAATATTCTCATTGAGGCAACGGAGGTGGAGGCATAATGTATCTTTATTCTGGAACTATTGACTGCGGACTTGAGGAGGCATCCTATGAGTTTGAGTCTGAGGAAGAGTTGGATGTCATGGGACAGTTGACTTACCTGCTGGATACTGGTATTCTTCAGATCGTTGACAACCCCCGAGTAGAACTGGATGAGGAGGACTAATGCCTATTTATTCTGGTTACATTGACTGTGGCAATGGCATAGCAGACTATGAGTTTGAGTCTGATGAGATCCTTGATGGCATGGGGCAGTTGGAGTACCTGCTGAATAGTGGGCTGCTTCAGATCATGGACAACCCCCCGCGTAATGACGATGAGGAAGATGAGGACTACTAATGCAGTTTCACTACGTTGTTGGATATGATTCTGAGAAGGATCGTTGGTGGGTTGAGTTTGACCCTACCGCCTATTTTCCTGACGGTAGCCTGTGGGATGACAAGGCTGCTGACGAGACTGGCTATGGTTGGACTATTCCCGAGGAGGGTAGCCATGAGGAAGCCCTTGACATGAAGTGTTGGCAGATGCTAAACTCTCTCGTTACTATCTGGCCCTCCCCTGTTGTGAATGGAGAACTGTGAATGCACGTTTATGGTGCTCGTGGTCCATTGAGCGATACCCCGCAATTGGGAGAGTATGAGGTTGTTTTAGCACACGAGGCTAATGCCGCTATTACCAAGGTTACGGCGGTGGCAATGGAGCAGATTCTTGGTGCTGATGATGACTTGGACCAAGCAATCAAAGAGGCATATCTGCTTGGTCAGCAAGACATGCTTGCCAAGTGCATTAGTATGATAGCAGATATCGATGATAATGGTGACCCCGATATTCGCTACATGTTATCGGATGTAACTGCTAGACTTAGTAATCAACCCCCACCACTCCCTCCCTCAGTCGGTGTGCCTGAAAAGCGGGGTAGTCTGTGGTAAACAACGATCCAACGAGAGGAATAAATATGGATGAACAACTAGAACTATTTGACTTTGACTATTCAGAATCCAAGTGGAGATACTACAATGAGACACATCTACGAGATTGATTGTGGCAGGGGTGAGCCTTATTGGGAGGTATGGGATGAACCTACTACCACCTGCATTCGTGATCTCCAAGGTCAAAATGAATTCGATCTCTACCTTGACATTCTGAGGGAGATTGGTGTAGACTTCGTTATCCACACACTAAAGGAGTATGATGAGTTCCATCTCGCACTACCGTCCGTCTAAGCGTCCGTCTGTCAAGGATGTATCCAAGTGGTATGTCTTGTTTGAGGACTTCATTGATACAGATTGGCGTGGGCAGAATAAGCACGCTATGGTTGAGCAGGGTCATCCTTTCCCTGACTTCTTCCGTGTGACGTACACCATTGATGGTGTTCGCAAGTCTAAGTTGTTCTATGGTGAGTCTGCATGGAACCAAACTGAGATGTTTGTCTATGATCTTGGCTTCCGCAATGTGCTGGGGAGGATCTAATGCCTAAGTATCTTATTTCATGGACCGAGGAAGATTGGTATGAGGTCGTGATTGAGGCTGATTCCAAGCGAAAGGCTCTTGACATTTGGCACGATCAGGCGTATGATATGGAGGAGATCGTGCATACTGGTACTGAGATTCAGGATTCGATTGAGATTGAGGAGATCTAATGGACTACCATAATGACTTTGCCGTCCCTGTTCTGTCAGGGGAATTCGATGAGTATCTGGATGGAATGATGCAGACTATTCAGTTGCGTAAGAAGGATATGCGTCCCAAGATCTGGGAGTTTCAGGTTGGTGATCGTATCAAGATGGTGAATACTAATCCTAAGTATCTCAATGGTGCGACAGGGCGGGTAGTAAAGATCAATCGCACAAAAGTTGTCATTGATCTTGACAATCGTCATGGCAGGTTCTATACTAATATCACAACTCCGCTGTCTATGATTGAGAAGGTGTAACATGGATAATCTGTATCTCGTCAAGGTTCCCGTGGCTTTTCTGGTGCGTTCATCTGATGAGCATAAGGTGACGGCTGCATACTGCACTATGGACGACATGGATACATCGTCAGATGAGTTTATCTATTTTGGCGAGCCTGTAATTGAGCAGGTATTCTAAGACTTCCCAATAGGAAGATATATCTAACTAAGGAGAAATAATGGCAAGCAAGAAGAAGGCTCCAACCTACAATTATCTGGAGCAGTGGGATACCCGCTACGGTCTGTCGGATCGTATCGTTATCCGTCGTAATGGTAAGTTTGTGGACAACATCTCGCTTACCGCGCTTCGCAAGGGCCAGACTGTCAAGTCTCGCTAACATAAATTGGTTGGGGGGTAGTCTTGACAGGCTGCCCCCCATCCTGTATGCTTGGAGGTATGATGCAAAGAGTAGCGATCAAGATGCTTGACATGGTTATAGATATGCGTTACACTACTATGGACATGCATATGCTTGGCTTCCATCTTATCAACCTGTCTCCTTTGGGGGTACGCGATCAGTTGGTAGAAATGGCAAATAGTATCAAGGCATATAACGACGAACTACCAGGAGTTGGCGATGGACAATACACCCTTTTCTAAGAAGTGCGAGATACTGAGTGACTTTTATATGGACTACTCAGGGTCAGAAGAATATGCAGACTTTATAGAACACAACGACCTTGGCTTCCCTGCGGCGGTACTTGTGGTCAATGGTGCTGTAACACTTACAGATGCAGGACGCTCATTCATAGAGCAAACGTGGCAATCATTCTGTGAGGTTGTAGAGGTAGACCACTATGGAGAATATTCCTCACTAGAGGATGTGATGACCTTTGAGTAATCACAGTGGAGATGCATTAACTGCATTCCTTGGTGGATGTGTTTTGTTTCTCTTTATCCTGTTCCTGCTCGCATCCTGCGGGTAGGGGCCGGAACTTTAATAAAAATAAAAAAGCATTACGAAGAATGTATAAAATCGCCCGAATCTGCAAAATAAAAAGTATTACGAAGGACTTGAAAAATCGCCCGAGTTAGGATATAATGCGACCATGACATGTATTGTAGGAATTGCCAGAGATGGTATTGTATATATAGGGGGAGAGAGAGCAGCATCAGATGGGAATACTCTCTTACCACTTACCCGCCCAAAAGTCAAGCAGTGTGGGGATTATCTCATTGGATTCGCGGGTAGTCTTGGCATTGGTGAATTAGCACATTATATAGATCTACCCCCTATAGGAAAGAACATAGAAAAGACTTTACGAACCACCTTTGTTAAGTCACTCAAAACTGCTATTGAGGAATTTGGCAATGCTTCTCATTTAGAAGATAATTCAACTGATTGGCTCATTGGAGTCAATGGTAGATTATTTGAAGTATCATCAGAAGATTGGTCGGTATGCGAGTTTGCAGAGTCTTCTATAGGTAGTGGTAACAATGTTGCATTGGGATCTCTTTATACCACCCGCAATTGGGCAGACCAAGAGAGAAGAATTAAAGTAGCATTGTCTGCGGCGGTAGAAATATCCCCCTCCTGTTCTGGTCCTATAGATATCTATGCTATATAGAAGTACATAGGGACAGACCGGAACATGTCCGAATTTATTTAAAAAAAGTATTACGAACGCATCTCAAAAATCGCCCATGTTTTTGAAAATAATTAATTGGTTTATAACGTTTTGATAACGGTTGTGTAACATTTTGGGGAAATTCCCGCATGTTTTGATGTGTTTTGGGGGCAGCGATTTGCAGCAAAAAAATGATTACGAAGATTATTTCTTCTGTTCTATAACCCATTTTCATCCACTTTAACCCAATCCCATCCACACCAAATAACACAGTAACATTCATTGACTCAAAATCAGTCTTCAAAAGGGTATTTTAAACGCTCTATCAGCCATTCTGAGGGGTTTTCCCCTGTACGTTCAAACACCAATGCATGTATTTCTTCATCGTTTCTGGTGAAGAGTTCATCTAGGAATATTAGACTACTAGTAGGTGTATGAAACCATGCTTCATGTACTTCTATATAGTAGAATCCTAATTCATTCATTCTCTACCCCCGCCTTAATCATAGTATTCAGGACGATATTCTAGTTCTATAATTCGTTGTTTAAGATAGTCAATCTCTTCCTTTAGTTGACTGATATACATGTCCCTTTTGGCAAGTTCTACTTTCATCATATGGTAACCAATAGGAACGTCTTTCTTCTTTCTCAACCACTTCATCGAATACCACCGTTTTTCCACTTGAGAGTGTTTCTGAAATACACCATCATATACGCCAATGCTGCAACGATAAATCCATATTGCTGAGTGATAACAGCATACCAAATCCATAGTGCTTCTGTCAAGAGTCCAATACACCATGCCCACCACTTCTTCTGCCCTGCAAAAAACATGGTGGCAACACCAAAGGCAGCGAGCACCCAACTCGCCCACCATAGATCTGTCATGGAAAATCTTTTTCTGTCAGGGTTGGCATACCAAATGCCATACGCATCTTTTCAAATGAGGCATATGCTTCTTGTAACGTATCTCCCACGCAGGGCACGGGGTTTGATGTATAAAAAATAGGCTTCTCATTCTCATCATAATAGACTTCATGTATCCCATATTCAATACCCCAATCATGCTGTACCGCCACGATTCGATAGTTCCAAGTCATTCCAAACCAATATTCTTCTCAATACGATCAATGATATTACGAATGTCTGTTTCTACTTCTGTGTCTGCCCATCCCCAAAGATAGGCATTATCAAGCAGAGCACTCAGGCCATTCAGGACATATTCCCATTCATTAGTGGAAAAGTCAATAGCAATATTGCCATTCCACCATGCGGGGCTAGTGTCCATAGATTGGCCGCGTGTCTCTGTTTTTCGCGCCGAACTTACATGCTCAAAATCGTTGCCACAGTTCCAACATTTTACATTAGTCATTGCTTCTCCCGTGTTGGCACAACCGTACCACTTTCGGTACGCTGAATAGATTCCCGCTTAGACCTATTAGGCTGGACTTTAATCATAATCTTCTACCTTTTTATTGTCTATCGTTACGAAATACATTACCTTAGACGCTTCAATGTGTACGGTAGCGTAACGATTGTATTGAATGAATGGAATCGTCCACCATCCTTGATAGCAAACTGGATTATTATTAACATCATTGATAATGAAGAACTTATTTGGCTCTGTATATACCCACATATCTACAGTAGTCTTTTCTCCAGTTTCATCAAGGTAAAGAGGCAGTTCGTTGTAATCACTCATAGATTTTTACTTCCATTCCTTCTAGACGATAGAAATAATAGGCTGTGTCTACCCACCGCCAAAAGCCAGACCCTACCTTCTTATTATTGATAAGAATATCGTAGAAGTCATCACGCCTTACTAGCGCAACGGCATCCATTTTACGCCAACTCTTTAAGTTTGTCAATAGCAGCAGACCATCCATCATGATAGCCTTCTTCATATGTCTTGCTGCCCTTGCCCTTCTCACGATAATGCTCACGAACAGTATCAATCAAATTGCAATATGCACAATGCTTACGATCAAACATTGTAGGATTTGGTGTTGGGCACAGTCCGTCATGACCCTTCACTTTTGGCTCACTCCCCAAATATCTTCAAACTCAAAACAATCACAAAGCCAAGACTTACATTCAGGACCGTCTAGTCCAGAATATGGACACTGGTTCTTTGCGAGACAGACCATCTTGTGTGCCTCCCATTCCTTGCGCTCGATATCTTCCTGCTGTGGATTCATGCTCTATTTCCAATCTTACTTAAGTCTACTTTTAATACGACGAACAATCTCGTTGTGCATTATCTTGTCATCAATTGACAATATTTCAGTATTGTTATTCAGGCTTTTTGTCATTACATCATGAATATACTTCCACTGCTCCGTGTCAAGATCAATCAACATTTCATTCTCCTAGGATAAGTTTATTAATAAAGTCTGTATGCACTTTTGCAAATTGTGGGTGGCGACTAAAGTATAGCGCAACGTCATTTGCTATGTCAACCCGTAACTTACTAAGTGAGTCACACCAGTTGCAGTCTTCAATCTTTATTAGATCTGGATAGTATGATTTACAAAACTTCTCATGAGGCATTTCTCAATCCATTCTTAATAAAATAAGACAGTTCTTCACATTCAATACATGGCTCAATACTGTGCTCACATGCCCACAGTATTTCTTTTGATATTCTTTCTCTCCAGTATGGTTCGGTATCTTTTCTCATGTTTTCCTCATACATTATTCTCATGTGAGCCACGAATGGCTCCATGGATGGTTGTCGAAATACATTGACTCTCATATTATACCGTGCCAATATACTCATGAGAAAATGTCCATCTATCTGGATTGATTTCCCATCGCGTATTTCCTGCACCATCCTTACGCTTCATATGATTCTTGCTAGTAGGCTTCCACAGAGGGCTGCTATCCCTGTACCCCCCGAGCCTAGGATGGGCAGTCTTTGCAAAGTAACGCTTGCCATTGTCCACATAATGTTGTGCTACCGCCTCGCTGATCTTTGGGCCAAAACCAAACCCCTGATAGTCAGGATGCACGACAAGACGGTGACCGCGATAAGCGTTCTTGTAATTACCGTTCGGTGCTGTGATACATGAATTAAACGCAACTAATTGTCCTTCCCAGATCCCAACATAACAATGTGCTGATCTGTTGATGTTTCCTGTGAGGTAGTGATATGGAGCGAAGTAGCCCCAAAGGGTGTAGTCGCACGGATAAATTGTGAGATCCAGTTGAGGTCGCCTTTGCCACTCCTTAGAGATAGACCAAGCACCCTTATCAGTATCTATGACCCAATCAGGCTCCAGAAATTCAAGAACGTCCCTATGGCAAGTAGCCACCACAATATTTCTAACGCCGTTTTTACGGACGTATCGTGATAGTGCAGTAGAAGCAGCCTTAGCAACGTTACGATCAACAACAGAAGTAAACTCATCAATAACAGCATTATTTTTAATACTCCTCGCTAGGTCAGCCCTAAATTTCTGACCTGTAGATAATACATCATATGGCTTAATCCATTCTGGCACACTCATAAGTCCTGCTGCTGCTAGCAATTCGCTCGCCTCTTCTGCGCTGCCAAAATGGGATGCAATAGACATGTTATGATTCCACTGTACTTTTTCATATGTACCGAATTCTTGCAACAGCGTAGACTTGCCAGTGCCACTTGCTCCTACAATAACGCCAATGCCCCACTGATCTGGTAGATCAGCAGGAATGTCATAAGGATAAAAACTTTCAAGCCCATCTGATTCATAATCAAAAGGAAGAATAAGTTGAGAGGTAATGCTGTCCATCTCAACATTGCTCACCTTAGGCTGATCCTTGCGACTAAGAGGCTTCCACTCGTTCATTATTAACTCCTATTGTGCGTGAGGCTTAGACTCATTGAGAGATGCGTGAGTTACCTTGACATACTTTGCAAAAGAAGATAGTTCAAATAGATTATAAACTCCTGAGTATGAGCAGCCACTTCCTATGCCGCCACGAATTTCATCAATAATGTTTTTAACAGATCCCTTGTAGGGAATTGTTGTGCTAATTCCCTCCGCTACGCTTACATTGCCTGTAGCATCCTTTTGTGCCTCTCGTGAAGCCATTCCACGAAAGGCCTTAACATGCTGGCCTTGCTCATTGATAAAGACCGTGCCAGGAGACTCATCTGTTCCAGCAAGCATAGATCCTATCATGACTGCATGTGCTCCAGCAGCAAATGCCTTGACCATATCGCCTGAGTTTCTAATTCCGCCATCAGCAACGATTGAACAAGTATCGATTCCATTTGAGCCAAAGTTTTCTAGCCATGCATCACAGTCCATAATAGATGCCAGTGTAGGAACTCCATGACCACTTACAATACGAGTAGTACATGCGCTACCGCCGCCAATTCCAACACGAACAGAGTCTGCTCCTGCCTCTGCAAGACGAGCAAATCCGTCAGCAGTTGCTACATTCCCTGCCATAATATGTACATCGTCAAACTTATCTCTCAAGGCCTTGACCGCATTGATGGCATACTTGCCGTGCCCATTTGCCGTATCAACAAGAAGCATTCTCACTCCTGCGTAATAAAGTGCCTGAGCCTGCTCAAGAAAACCATTGTTAGATGCAATTGCAACGCCAAATCCAAACTCTGCATCAGCAAGCGTCTTGGCCTTTTTTACCTGCTCTTCATATGTCATATATCTATGAAGGATTCCCAATCCTCCTGCGTTAGCCATAGCAATGCACATTTCAATATCACAAACGGTATCCATAGGTGCAGCAACAACGGGAAGATCAAGACTGATAGCCCTCTTGCCACTTCCAATAATCATTTTTGTATCTACTGAATGCCGTGATGAAACTGAACTTCTCTGTGGAACAAGAAGGATATCGTCAAAACAAAGAGCGGTATCGATATATTTTTGCATTACTTGCCCTTACTATCCGTAGAATAAAATCCAGAACCCTTAAACGATATTCCTACATTTCCAAATACCTTCTTGAAGTCAGGTATTCCACATTTAGGACAATATAGCAAGTCTTCATTCATTGGATGAATCCAATCAAATTGACCGCACATTGCACAAATGTATGTATAGGTTGGCATTAAAGATATCCAGCGTTCTTCTTATCTGTAACCACCTTTGCCTCCTGCTGAATAGCCCAAGACATTGCTGCGCCAATAGTCTCAGAAATAGTAGAGAAAGCAAAACAAATGTCGCCTGGATGAGCAGTATCATCCTTCTTAAAATAATTCTGCTCATGTAGAACCTCAATAACTAGATCCGCAAACTCGCGGGTAGTCATATAAAGATTACTATTTCCATACTTAGACTTGCTCATTTCTTCTCCTTATGACAAATACATCCACACTTACCATGATCAAATTGATACTTGCATCCATCATGGTGTCCAGTTATACACCATCCAGATGGGTGCTCTAGTTGCCTATCTGGTGTAGGGTCTGGGACATGGCTCTCTTTCTTTCTAGCCATGATCCCATCCCTCCACAATTGTACATGGAATTCCCTCTTCTGTCCATAGTTTGATGATAGAAGGATTGTCGTCCCATGCATGTATTACATTATATGCTTGACGAATTGTGTCAAGTATGTCTTTCTTTACCTCATAATCTTTTCTATTATCCTCATTACCCCGCATGAATAGCGCATCGCTAGGAACGCTATGCATTGCAAGCCACCATGCAGTATGGTGACGCCACATGTGCTTGCGTGCAGTAACGATAAGCACAGCATGGCCTAGCATATGCGCTACCTGCGCTGCACTCACTACATGAGAGTGCGGGGGTACATTGACAGACTCATCATGAAACTTATCAAAGTGCTTGATAACTCTGCGCTTTGTATCATCATAAAACTTTAGGTGATGCCTAATAGATGACACATCTGCAAGAGTACCGTCCATATCAAATATGACGGCTGTCTGCTTCATACATTCTCCGTAACTCAGTGCGCCAGTTTCCGTGTCAATAGTGTACCAAAAATGGTACGCCTTTGTCAATGGCTGGTGTGGGAGGATTCGAACCTCCAACCCATCGGTTAACAGCCGATTGCGCTGCCGTTGCGCCACACACCATTACTTATTTCAAAAATGTGCATGATATAATTTATGCACTTAGATTGGTAAAAAAATGGCAAAAATTGTTTTTCTTGGAAACTTCAGAGTAGATTATACCACCGAAAGCCATCATGTGAAAACCTTACAGTCCATGGGACACAAGGTTACTAAGTTACAAGAAACTGAGGCTACGAGTGAGGAAATTCTTGCTGCCGCAAAAAAGGCTGACCTTTTTGTCTGGGTCCATACTCATGGATGGAAGACTAAGGGTAGGCTAACCATGTCTACTGTACTAAAACAATTAAAATTAAATGGTATTCCAACGATGACATACCATCTAGACCTATGGTTTGGTCTAAAAAGGCAAAGAGATCTTTCTTCTGATCCAGTATATAAAGAAATAGGTCATTTTTTTACAGTAGATGCAAAGATGGCAGAATGGTTTAATAAAAAAACTTCGGTAAAGGGACATTATGTACCCGCTGGAGTTTATGATAAAGAGGCTTATTTCACCCCCGCAAAAAGTCTAAGCCATGAAGTTATCTTTGTTGGAAGCAAAAGATATCATCCAGAGTGGAAATACCGTACTCAACTTATTGACTGGCTTGAAAAGACATATGGGAAAAAGTTTGAGCATTGGGGTAACGATGGTCTTGGAACAGTCAGGGGGAAAAACTTAAATAAACTTTATGCAAGCACCAAGGTAGTTGTTGGGGATACACTTTGTCCAAACTTTACTTATTCTGATTATTGGTCAGATAGAGTTTATGAAACTATTGGGCGCGGTGGTTTTATTATTCATCCATATATCTCTGGAATGGAAAAAGAATTTGTTGATAAAGAGCATTTGGTCTTTTATCAATACAAGAACTTTAAGCAGTTGAAGGAATTAATAGATTATTACTTAGATCATGACGAGGAAAGGGAAGAGATAAGACTTGCTGGTCATGAATTGGTAAAAGGAAACTATACCTACAAAGATAGGTGGCAGTTTATATTAGAGGAATTAGGATTATGATTATTCAAGAAGTAAATGGTGCTTGCAAATTTTATGTAAGAGAAGACATGGACACAGATCCAGTTGTTATCCGAGAAATTTGGGAAGAAGATGTTTATCGAATGGAAGATGAATATCTTAATCGTGGTGGAGTTGTTCTAGATATTGGAGCAAACATTGGATGCTTCTCTGTTTACTGTGCATCAAAGGGTGCTCAGGTATATGCTGTTGAGCCAGAGCCAAATAATCTAGAGGTTTTAAAAAAGAACATAGAGTTAAATGGAATGCAAGATAAAATTTTTGTCATTGACTATGGCGTAAGTAATTTTAATGGAGTAGCCGTTATCGATAACTCTGGCGGGGGATCTACGATTAAGGACAACAAGCCTGGTTCTACTATAAAGATTATTAGTTTTGATGACCTTCTTGCTCATTTTTCTATTGAAGAAGTTGACGTTCTAAAAATAGATATTGAGGGTAGCGAGAAAGAACTTATTCTTGGGGCATCAAGAGAATCCATTAACAAATGCAATTACATTACTATGGAATTTGATATTAGGGCTGGAGATTCGCTTGGAGCAATGGTGCAAAAACTTTCTGAAACTCATCATGTGAGAACAATGGGAAGTTGGGAACGTGGAGGAATGATTTGGGGATGGAGATACTAGACTACCTAATATGCATTCCAGTTTATAGGACGAGTGAAAGAACTAGGAATTGTCTCTACTCAATTAAAAACTATGAAAACATTCTTCTTATAGACAATAGTGGCAGCAAAGAATGCAAAGAGTTTGAGCGCCTTGGCATAGAAATATCTTATCAAGATGAGAATATCGGCGTTCCTAGATCGTGGAATATCGGTCTAAGGCAAGGGCACGACTGGACATTTGTTGTTTCAAGTTCAATGTATTTCCCAAACGGCTTTGATCCCATTTTACAAAAACTAAAAGACTATTCTGGACTCATGTTTAGAACAAGCCATGCTTGGCATTGCAATGCAATTAATAAAAAACTTGTTGATTCTATTGGATATTTTGATGAAAATTTTTATCCAGGATATTTTGAAGACTGTGATTGGGATCATCGATGTGGAATCTATGGAATAGATGAATATGGGAACATTCCAATAGATGCAATCTGTCAGGCAGATGGTGGGGCTACAACAGATGGTTGCCAAGTAAATATCAATGCCGTACATGATTACTTTAAAGATAAGTGGGGCGGAGAAAGAACAAGAGATGGGTGGGGAGAATATAGAAACCCATTTAATAATCCACAACTACCGCTTTCATATTGGGAGACAAACTCAATAGAAACCCTAAAAAATAGATATGGACTAGAATGAAACTTGGAATTGTTGTAAGGGCAGATAATACTGGTTTGGGAAACCAGACACATGAACTTGTAAAGATGCTTGATCCAGAAAAAATTCTTATCATTGACTCATCAACATTTCATAATAAAAATATTCAAAACTATGAGTGGTATGAGGGAAGGCCAATAGTAGTAAGCAAAGGTTTTCCAGATAATAAAACACTATTAAAGTTCTTTGATGGCTTAAAGGTTGTCATTAGTTGTGAAACCTTTTACAGCAAGCATTTTGTTGCCCTTGCAAAAAAGAAGAGAATAAAGACAATTCTGCAATACAACTTTGAGTTCTTAGACTATCTTTCAGATAGCAAGTTATTATTACCAGATGTTTTGCTTGCACCAAGTCTTTGGAGATTTGATGAAGTAAAAGAAAAGTTTGAGGATAGATGCTTAGTTACTCATCTGCCCCCACCCACCGACGAAAAACTTTTTGAACAAAACAAAAACATAAATTCTAATAGATCAAATAGACTTTTGCATGTTGCTGGAAAAGCCGCTATTTACGATAGAAATGGAACGAATAGTGTAATTGAGATGCTTAAGTATTCTAAAAAAGATTACGAACTTGTAATAAAAACACAGAGTAATCTAGATATCTCTTGCACAGATGAAAGACTTTCAATATTAACAAACAATGAAAAGAATAAGGAGGATCTTTATAGCAACTATGATGCAATGATCCTTCCTAGACGCTATGCTGGCCTTTGCTTGCCCATGAATGAGGCTCTTATGAGTGGACTGCCAGTATTTATGACAGACATATCTCCAAACAATTTAGTTTTACCTAAAGACTGGCTGGTAGATAGCAATTTTGTCAAAACATTTATGACAAGAATAGGCATTAGTTTATACAATGCTAATCCAGAACAACTTGCAGAAGTAGTAGATAAATACTTTTCTAAATCAAATATCGATGAGCAGAAAGAACATGCTTTCTCCATAGGATATGATAATTTTTCACATGCTAAATTAAAACAAAAGTATATTGATCTTATCAATTCTTTGTAGCCAAGGAGGGATTCGAACCCTCACGCCCTTTCGGGCACTTGATTTTGAGTCAAGCGTGTCTGCCGTTCCACCACTTGGCCTTATGTTCCCACACTACAAGAATGTGGGAAACATTGTTACTCTTCTTCAGGCACTTCAATATTTAGTTCCTGTGTAATGCTAACAGAAACGAAACACAGAATCTTACTCTTAATAACTGAAACGTCATATCCGTCAATAACTCGTGCAGTAATGACAGAAGAATTATCGTTAAACTTTGCAACGATATCTTCTACTGCCTCGTCAACAACAAACCAAATATCGTTGCCTAGGATAATTCTTGTATACATTTTTCTCCTTAGATTGTCTTGCGCTCCCCGCCATAGATTCGAACTACGACTAACTGAGTCAGAGTCAGTTGTGCTGCCGTTACACCAACGGGGAGTGGATCATGAAGGATTCGAACCTCCGACCTTTTCGGTGTAAACGAAACACTCTACCACTGAGTTAATGATCCTTTGTACCCCCAACGGGATTCGAACCCGTGCCGAAGGAGTGAAAATCCTTTATCCTAGGCCTCTAGACGATGGGGGCAAGCGATATATGAGCCTGATCAGAGCCTCGCCGTGCGGCACTCATATATCATTTATGGCGGAGCCTCAAGACGGAATCGAACCGCCGACATTCATATTACAAGTATGACACTCTACCAACTGAGTTATTGAGGCGTAACCAGAGCAATTTACTTACGCAGGGATTGTTCTCTGGCCTTGCTATATTTTATCCTATTAAAATTTATTATGCGGAAGATTCACTCTTCTCATTAATCTTCCAAGTCTCATCAATAATTTCAAAAGCATACTCTCGCAACTTGTCCTCATGCTTAAGAAAATGATGACGGCAGAAAAGAAGATCTCCTGCTACTCCATTAACCCAAACAAATGCTTGGCTGCCACATGAATCACATCGATCATGAGCGTTGAGCGTGTCTGACTTCTCTTCTGTCATGGTATCCATAATCTATCCTATCACTAATTTTTAACGATAGGTATATTATATCGGTATCACTATGTAGTTGTCAATGGTGCGGGATGTTGGAATCGAACCAACCATGCCGAAGGCGACGGTTTTACAGACCGCTTCCCCACCTTGGGGACTATCCCGCTCAGTCTCGCTGGCAGGATTCGAACCTGCGGCATCGAAATTAGAAGTTTCGCGTTCTGTCCCCTGAACTACAGCGAGTTATTTAATTATGACAAAACATCAACTTCCCAAGCGAGCGACTGACCAGAATCGAACTGGCGATAAATGCTTGGAAGGCACTTGTGTTACCTCTACACCACAGTCGCGTGTACCCCTATATTTTAGCCTAGGGGCAGGCATTTGTCAACGTGTTGATCTACAAACAGTAGGCGGATATTGCTTCAGACCAAGTTGATAGCATCGTGTATATGCTTGACCATAGGCCTTCTCAGCAGACTCTCCAACCTTACCTCCTGCTGCACGCCTGAGATTTTGACTAGCACTTTCAAGATCTCGTAGTGCCCTCTCCTGCTCTTCTGTAAGTTGCTTATCCGACATTTACATATCCTCCAAATTCTGCGTTATAGTATAGCGTATGGGTAGGCCAGAAGTAGTTACACTTATCACAACAAGTTACACGATTGTCGTGTGAAAACTGTGCATAGTAGTCTGGATCTTTTACATATAGATTGTTGCGATGAGACTGGTGTACCCGCTCATCGCCCCACCATGCAGGCATAACAAGATTATCGCCACGATACCAATTGTTCTGATGCATGTAGAGAATAGTAGACCAGTTTTTATCAGTCTGGATACCGCGATTAACGCACTCATTCTTGACAGCAGCAAGATATTGAAATAGGGCAACGTCACAGTTGCGCCACATTTTTACTGCTGGATGATTTACCCACGCACCACGATCTTTATTGGTAGAAATAATTTGATAAATTTGACGACCTTCAAGCAGTTGCTTGTTAAGTCGCTTACTGTCAAGAACAGAAGCAGACTCAGCAAAGTCTGCAAATGGAACAAAGGTTTGCATTGATTGCCTAACTGTAGTAGTTACTCGTTATTATACTTGTGATTTGCAATGGTGTCAAGAACCTTTGCAACATCAGTGGGCCAATTAGAAACAAGATGATTGTCCCCCATTGGGCATGGAATTAGCATGTTATGTGATACGCAAACATATTCGCTATCATCTTCAAAAATGCTTACCATCTTGGTGATAGGACATTAGAGAACATTGACTTCTCTGACTTCTTCCAGTCCTCTGGAAGCATATCCTCTGCTCCTAACGCACGGGCGCGGGAGATGATATGACGACGAGCAGCCTCATAGTTGCTCGCACGACCAACTGACTGAATGGCATTCTGCAAGTCTGCACGATTGGCAATAGGAAATGATCCGTCTGGCATAGCCTGACCTGATTCAGCCATTCTACGGCGAGCAGCAGTATTATAATCACGCTTGCTAATGTCATTCAACATAAATCTATACATAATGTGATTATATCACTATTCTTTATTTTTTGCTGGCTTATCAGACTTTAGTTCTTCTATCTGAGAAGATAGAATAAAAATCTGAGAGGAAAGGTTTGCAATCTCTGCTTCATGTGCTATTGACTGCTTTCCAAATCTTTCGATTGTTGCGCTTAAAACTTTCTGTAGAAGTTCTTCATTGCTCATTCCACTTTCTCCTTACTATGTCCTGTTCTTTTATAAATAGCATTTTATTATGAAAGAATACTAGTTTTGTTATATTTCTAATTGACCATCTTCTTGCTGCATTGATGGTAAAAAATCCTCTAGTCATCCAAGGGCTATCAATATTATTTTCTGATCTCCATATTGTTGCACGAAATCTAAACATCCCCTTGTCTGTTGGCACAATTTTTGCATAGAACTCTGTCATTGTTCTACCAAATCCAATGGTGTAGGAGCGGTCACCTTGGTATGACACATCGCACACTCTGCATCAAGAAGGTACATGCCGATCTCGTATTGATCATCAAACACTACCTGAACAGTAAACAGGCATGATGCACAACTGGGACACTCTCTAGTTGGTATTCCTCTGGCATCCAGCACTTAAATCTCCTTCGTAGTATGATGATAGATAGTCCTCATCATATGACTCATCCACTCCAAAATTATATCGTATGGAGTGGATGATTGTCAATTAGATGTGACGGGCAAATATTGCATCAATTTCAGAAAGTTCGCTTGGGGACATTGCCTTTGCCCTCTGACGATCCCATTCTCTGTGCATCTTTTCTATGCTGCTTGTGGCAGGGCTTGTGAAAAGATTCGCAAATAGGCGTGAAAGTGCCTTCATGTAAATTCCTCCTTTTGGGTGATACATATATCGTACCAGAAATTTGTTCATTGGTCAAACAAAATGACTATGATTATAGTCACGGAAACATTATTTCTTCTACTCTTAACGAGTTGTTCACCTTTTTGTTTATCTCATTCTTATAAAAGTCAGCAAAGTTAATTCCAATAAAGTCTTGGTACTCAAGATACTTGTCATGGTTATCGATTCCATATAACCCTGTCTCATTACCAAGCAGAATATTTTTCTGTACCTTCTTAGACTCCATTTCCATTTCTACCCACTTCAGCGGCCTCTTAATATCATCATTTTGATTCCAAATCTTTGGGCTTAACTTTCTTTTATAGAAATGCCAAAGAAGCATTTCATTTGGAGCATATATCTTCCAACCTCTCGTATAGGCTCTGATTGCTATACAAAGTTCTTCTCCCATAAAAGATATTCTTTCATCGTATGGAATTTCTTTTACGAAAGGCTTGGGGGCAAAAAGATATCCAGCCAGAACTGTTTCTGATATATGTGGCACAGAAAGGTCTTTAATTATTTGTCTTGTTGCTGACCATGCTCCGTGATCTCTGTTGTGAACCTTTGACCAACTTGGAATGTCCCAAAGTTCATAATGATTTTTTGGATAGAATATTGATCCGTCTGTATGAATTTCATATGGTGCAGGAAATTGGCTCAGGATTATCTTTTCATTTTTTTCTAAAGAAGAGCATGTATCGTACATGCTTTTTAGTTTTGTATCCCATCCTTGAGCAGCACGCATATGAGAGTCTATTTGAAAATAAAAAGATTGATTGTCATACATTTCCATAGCAATCTTTCTAGCATATCCAACTCCCCTTGCCTCCCGAAAATCCATTTTAAGGTAAGAGAGTTGCTTGATAAAAGAAAGATCTGGATGACTATTCTTTAGATCCTGTGACACTACGCCAAAATGAAGATCGCTTGGATCATCAGCATTTTGTAAAATACTTTTAATTGTTGGCAAGAGTTCTGTATCACGATATGAAACTATAGAAACAAAGATACTCATCCTAACTTTTGTCCTCCAGGAACGTCATACACTGGATCAAGTGTTACTGGCACGCCATGGGACTCAATAATAGCCTTAACCTTTTGTAGATAGGAGATACACTTAAGACGCTCCCTATCAGACATGTGTCTCCAGTGGCTTTCATAAAATCTAAGGCCAATATAGGGCGGGTACATGTCATACTCTACAACGTCCATTATAAAATCAGCAGGTACTGGAACTGAATGAACCAGAGCCTTCATCTTGGGTGTATAAATCATCTCTTCTCCATCGTCAAGGACTGCCAAGTATCAAACCATGACTGCTTTGTCTTATGAGCATTAAACTCCTTGTCGATGTTTCCCTCTTTTAAATAAACACCACCCCAGACTCCCCATTCCTTGTTGGAGACACCTACGGCAAAACACTGTCTATTTACTGGGCAATCTCTACATAAAAGATCTATGCTCGCTGCAATCTTTTGATCCTCTTCATACTTATCAAAAAATATATTGGTGTCCATTCCAAGACACTTTGCTTTATCTTTCCATTTATGCATCACGATTTCCAATGCTATGTGGAATGGACCATCCATCCTCAGTGATTGGAAAAACGTAACGCTTGTGCCAAGAACCATTTCTAAAAACGCCAGTCACATCAAACTGTGCATTTGGGTTCTTCTTGTAACGCACTACGTCCCAGCCTTCCCAATGAAGGTCTGAACGTGAAGCAACAATCTGCTCCATCTCTGACAAACTAGTGATGAACATCAATTCTCCCTGAACTTGTTGTGTAGATTACTCTTTTGATTCCAGACTCCTTGATTAGAGTCAAGCACTTGGGACATGGCTTACTATCACGATCTTCTCCATGTCTATTTACTCTTGCTACATAAATGATTGCTCCACGAACATCGTTTCCAGCATCACGAATAGCAGACTCTTCTGCATGATACGAGCATTCTGTCTTGATATGCTCTGGAGAAACAATATTTGGATTATTCCTATTTCTGTTAAATCCAGTTCCCAATACTCTTCCGCCCTTTACAACAATAGCGCCATGCATCTTTCTTGCGGAAGACTTCTTTGCACAATAGCGTGCAACACTAAGATAGGCATTATCCCTATTACTAATCATTATTATCCTTAGTACCTAAAGATTCCTACTTCGATCCCATGAAGTTCTGCTGAAGCAACCAGTCGTGATGGCTTCTGACTTGGTGCTGAAAGAAAAGCAAAATAGTCAAAACTATCAAGATTCTCCTCAATGTATGAGGATGGAACACGATAGAACTTTGTCTTGATCCCTCGCTGCTTTAGGCTATTCTCTGACCGATTACAAAACTCAGCAGTAAAAGAATTTACCTGCGCGGGACCAACGGAGTAGACGTTAAACTCCTTATCTGAAATATCTGAAAGAGCAACGCCCATGGCACGCAAAAATACATTATAGTCTGAGAACTCCTTAGTTCCCTGAACAACGATATTCATTACTATCCTTCTACTAGATTATCCAATATGAACAACATTTTATTTATATCTTTTATAGACATTTCAAAGGCATTGATAGGGCGAGAAGATGTTTTATCAATTTCTCCGTCTACTATTTCTGCGACATAAAACGTATTGTCTACTACCCAATACGCCCTATCCTCTATTACCGCTACGCTGATAAACTCGTCCATATCTTCATCTTCCTCTGGCTCTTCTACGTCTTTTATGATCGTATCAAATGCTCTATCTACTTTGTCTGTTCTTACAAGATATATTAAGTTTATCATTACTCCCCACAAATATGAAAATGATGGAGAAAATGTAAACAAGATGAAGGGTATCATTCCCATCAACTCCTTTATATAAATTTTATCAGGAGCGCTGTCTTTTGTCAACATCTGCATCAAATGCTGACCCTTTCCACAACTTCTTTGCATCCTCTCTTTGGACAATCTTTCTTGACCAAGAGAATCCTGCATCTCCACCCCATGCGTCCCACATGATGCGACCATTTGATGGATTTGATGTGTTGTAGAAATCTTTACCCTTCTTATCAACCTCATGACGAGAGAAGAATGAATACATACGCTTTACTGTATCAAGGGACAATGCTCTACCCGCAACAATGTCTGTTGCCCTTCCCCAGCCTACAGGAGTTCCTGCTCCAGTTGCCTTACCCTCTTCCTTCCATTTGAGGGCACGCCTAGCAGCAGCCTTCATGCCAGCAGTTGGAGTATAGGTATCAGCCACGCTTCATCAGCCCAACTCTAGGATCAAACATTCCAAGCCATACGCTCTTCTTTGCAGAAAGAGTATCCATTCTATGACCAACCATTCTTCCGCTTGGCTTTCCATCACGATATACTTCAATGACTACCGCTGGATTATCTGGAGTGCCAGTAATTGTAAAATCAGAGTTTGGGACATTGTATGATCCCTCTCTTATAATTCTCTTGACTCTTCCTTCTGCTCTGCCGCCGCTAGAATTCCAAGAAACCATTTGTCCTACACGAACTCCGTCTGCCTTTCCCATTTCTGAATTACAAACTGGGCAGTCTTTGCAAGCAACATTCATCTCCTTGCATGTAGGGCAGCCACAGCCATTATATTGCTTATCCATTTCTTCCTCCTCTACTTCAACCTCTGGGGCATCAGCATTAACAAGTTCTGATGGAATTGCTGCAAGACGGCAATAACCGTTGTATTCAATTTCTCCTGCAACAATTTGACAAACGCCATCGCCCTGCCAGAATGAGCAATTCCCGCAAACGATTCCCTTAAGAATGTTTTCATTTTCTACAGCAGGCTCATACCCTGCATAGACAGGAGTTTCATTGCTAAACTTTCCATACTTTGCTGCTACAGAAGCAAGGGCATCGTGGAAGGCCTTTTCTGATGGATCAAGCATTGAATAAGCCTTTGCAACCTTTTCCTCTACTGAATATAAGGCCGCTTGCTGTGCCTGTGCCTTTTCCCTGCTTATATGGCAGCCCTTGATTGACCCATCTGGACCGACAACAGCATAGCCGTTGCAATCCATGTAATTTTCCTTAATGTCATATGGCATTACTTAGCACCCCACAGAGCGTTCCATCCTTGAGGATCGACTGACTTTCCATCCTTAATCTTTCCAATAGACTTATAAAACTTCTTTACTGCGCTTACGGTTTGATCTCCGTAATATCCTGTTGCACCAGCGGGGATTTCAAAACCCTTCTTAACTAACTGCTTCTGTAAATCTCTTACATCAGCGTTCTTCTGCTTAAACTGAAGTTTAGATCTGCCTGGATATGCTGGAGCCTGCTCTGGCTTTGGCGCTGGAGGCTTTGGCTTATCTCCAGTTTCAAAAATTGGAAGTTTAAATGGGCTTCCATCACGATCAGCCTTATTTGTAAAACTAATATGAATATGGTGGGTATGCCCGTACCCACTACCACGAAAATGCCAGTTGTTGGCTGTGCCAGAGGCTACTTGATCTTCATAGACAATATGGGCAATGCGTCCACCATCCTTGCCCTGACGACAATAGGTTGCCAACTCTTCAGCAAACTTCTTTGCCTCTGCCTGACCCTTACCCTTACCAAAAAAGTCTTCGTCCAAGTCAATAGCGTGAACAATTCCATTTGGATCTGGATTGTGGTAAGACCCCTTGCCGTTGGTTCCCCATCCCTCTCGTGCTGCGTGAGCAGCATCGCCTATCCAACCATCGCTGGCCTTATCTCTTGAGGGCCATCTCTTATTTACTTGATCTCTTAGTGTTACGCCACCAGCACATAGTTTCGCCATTATAGGTTTGTCCAATCAATCTCAGACTCGTCTTCTACTGTATAGTCTTCACTATTATCTGTAGGATCAGTCTCAGTTATTTCAGCAATAATCTGCTTTGCCTTTTCCTCATCTTGCTCAAACATAATTTTTTTAAAGTCCATAGAAAAAATTATACCACCTTTACAATTAAAAGGTATGCTTGTCGGCAGGGTGGGGCTTGAACCCACAATCGTAATCCCAGTTTATAAGACTGGCGGCGTAACCAATTTGCCTACCTGCCGTAATCACTACCCACTAATTATAAGAGATATAGCCCATACTGTCAATGCTGTAAACACAATAATTCCAAGGATAGATCCACCCTTTAGGTTATTCATTGGGCTGAGCAAAAACAATACATTGCTTACTAGAGATAGAATAAAAACTGCAATGCAGCAAATTAAAAACCATGTCATAGTTTCCTCACAACATTCCTAGGTTTGTTAGGTAATCTTTTATTTCCTCTGAAGCCTTTGGAGGCTCAATAAGGTTTGCTATTTCATCCTTTTTCATATTCTCTTTGTTAAGAGATTTCCATGAATGGATACTAATTTCTTGATTGGTATTTCGTGGAGTATGGCTAATTGCATCATACACTGCTCCACATACCGCGTCTGCCAAGTCCTTTGACTTTTTTCTTGGGTGATCGACCTTCTTATCAGAAACAATTTTTAGTTCGCTCATTTCTTCCAAGAGTAGATCAATGTGTGGCATAGCAACTCTTTCTTCATAAATAAGCATAGCAAGATCTTCATAGTGCTTCTTTGCTACAGACAAGGTATCTGTTTTGATACCTACCGCCTTAAGTTCTTGCTGAATATCAAAAGATTGCCAACGGTCAAAGGTTACAAGGCCAAGGTTAAACCCATTCCTTCTAAGATGAATAATCCAATTCTTTACCTCAGAAAGATCAACTGGACCCTCCTTGCGTGGCTCCCACCAAGCGACTGCATCAACAACTACAAACGGAACAATCTGCTGATAGTCATTAAAGGATTTTATTTCTACCCACTTTTCTACATGTGCTATTGACACAGCACACTTGTCATGCTTCTGTGCAAGGTCTGCATGGACAAAATATATCTTGTCCTCTTGTGGAACAAACGATGAGTCAAGTCTTCTAAAATTATCTAGCGGATTTCTTAAACTCATTGCACGCTCTAGTTTATCTCTTTGCTTAAAGAATGCATCGCTAGAGAATGTTGGCATACAAGCAAAACGCATAATCGCATCTGCATAATCAGCAACGAATAGTTGCTCAAAGTCAGTGATACTTCTTGTTGGATTTACGTCCCATGTTGGTCTTTTAATTGCATATACCTTCGGAACCCTATAGGAAACAATATGATCCTCTTCCCACTCAATAGAATATTGATTCCCATCAATGTCCCCAAGTTCTGGATTAATAAAAAAGTTATGCTGCCTTAGCACTGTTTCTTTTTCAAGAACAACGTCTTCATATCTCTTTGAAATAAAGTCACCTTGGTATCTTGGGAATGATAGAAGCAGAACCTTTCCAAAATCAGGGAAGCGAGAGTCTACTGATGCACGAAAGGCTTTGTAGATAGCGTCACCTGTCTTGGCATTCTCATTACCACTTGCAGATTCCTGAGCAAAGCCAGAGATCTCGTCAAGGACGGCAGCGATTAGGTTTAGACCCTCATGGCTTTCTCTTTCTGAGTGTCCTGAATAGACTGTTACTGACTTATCAAATTCAATATTGTCTACCTTTGGATCATACTTTCCTGCAAACCAAGGGCTTCTTTCAATCTTCAACTTAAAGCCCTTGAAGAAAACATTCTTTGCCTGCTGAGCGTTAATAGCAATATTGATAATATCGATTGCGTCACCAGATGGCTTTCCATAATATTTTGCTGGATCTTTGAGACAAAGAAGTTTATATACAATGTAGGCAACAGTAACAGTAGAAACGTAATCTTTTCCACTACCCTTTCCACACTGGAGAATTACTTCGTTCTTTGTATATTTTTCATAATGTCTTTTTGCATCTGTATCACTCATAAATCTTTTAAGATCATCAAGACGATATATCTGGCTACCAGCCTCAACTACATCATACTGAATGTCTGATAGTTCTGGCTGACCTAGATAGTGTTCATCATGAACAAACGTTCTAATGTCTACTGGATATTCTTCAAAAGGATCATCGTCTAATGCACCAATAAAGTCATCAAAATTAAGTATGCTCAACCGTAATCACTTCCTCTTGTCCAGATGCCTGAGCAAGTCTTCTTGCCACTTCATTTCTGCACCTTGGACATTCTCCAGACACCTCTTTAAGAATCTTTATAAGAATTTCCTGCTTTCTTTCTGCTTCCAAGAGTTGATCTGCGAGTTCCTTATTCTCTAGAAGGCCAGCCTTTTGAAGCATGTCAATTCGCTTACCCTCAATATCCATGATCAGTTTAATTGCAGTGGTCTTGGCAGTGAGATTAGACATGGTGTTCGCATCTTCAATTACTTCATATGCTTGACGAATAAGATGATTATAGTGCTGGTCAGCGCCAGCGAGGGCTTCTCGCGCTCTGATTCTGACTGCCTCATTGTTGGCAATCATCTCGCGCCATTCATTCAAAAGATTAAGAACACGATTACGAGGAATGTCAAGTTCTTTAGAGATAGCAGAGGCATCCTTGCCCTTGATATATTCTGCTGCTACCTTGTTTACCTCTTCGATATGCAATACGATATCTTTGCTGTCCATAATTCTCCTTTAGAGGTAACAATTATAGCAGTAGCAGGGTAGGAATGTTGCCACCTGTTGAAATAGGTTTCCTACCCTGCCACTACACTACTTGCATGGATACTTGTTATACCACGACTTATACTTGTTGTATACACCAGATGATGTATACGCTCCCTTGTGATTTCCTCGTCCATCAATGTCCCAAGGGTAGAACGTCCTGCCTCCTTGCGTAATGCGATAGGCAATCATGATGTTGTAATTACGGTCAAGCATCTTCTTGGTATTCCACCAAGGCTGACCGCTATGTGCAGCGCGATTGAACTGAAAGACTCCATAGTCTCCAGTAGAGGAAATCGCGTTAGCCCTTCCTCCACTCTCACGCATAGCAATTGCCCATGCGATTCGCAGTCCTTTGCCCTTAAACCCTGCCTCCTTAAGTTCCTTAACGAGCCAGTTTTTACAGGCCTTTGGCTTTGATGAAGCCTGTATATTTTTTACGACAGGCTTATTCATAAAAGCCTCCGTCGCAATCGGTGCAGACTTAGCATACACCTGTTCGGTGGAAGTGTTAGCAATGGCGTTAGACGATCCACTCATCAATACCGTCACTATTAACACACCTCCTAGCAGTTTCGTTATCATCTGTTTCCTCCTTGCGGCGGCAACACTTATCCAGAATATCATAGTTATGGATAAAAATCGATGTTTTTTTATGTGCCATAAATCACATAATCATTTATTATTTTTTCTTTGATGTGTTCTTTCTCTATGGCAGTTGGAACAAACAATCTCACATTTTGCTACTTCCTTTAAGATATCATCAATAGAAAAATAATTTAGCATTTGTCCGATATTTGCAACCTTCTTGCCATAAACGTGGTCAAAGTCAAGAATATATGATGGATATTTTCCACCACAATCATTGCAGCCATTTTTTTCTTTTATCTGTCCAAGCATCTCTTGGACTTTTTTCTTGTCTTTGGCAGAGCGTCGTTCTGGCTTTTCCTTTCTATTCTTCTCTACTGAGAATAGTAAAGGTTGAACATACCTTTTTAGGTTGTCCTGAGCCAACGCTACACTACCTTCTTCCTACGCTTCCTTCTAGTTTTTGGCAGAGGCTTGATTCTCTCCACTCTAAAAGATCTCCAACCACAGAGAACACCACCACGGATCTCAAAACAATCAATCCAATCAATTCCAGAATCAGTTCGTGTTACATGCTCAAGGAACTTGAACTTTCCACCATGCTCACCCTGTATCTTGATAATCTCATCTTTTTCAATAATCCTACCATCAGGCATAGTGAAATAAGGAACACGATGATAAAGGTGAGCATTTGGACTAACAATTGCTTTGCGACGAGGCATTAGTACCCTCCCTCAATTCTTTTGATTTCATCTTGAATATAAAAGATTGCCTTCTTAAGATCTTCAATATGCTTGTCTTCATTTTTAAGGCCAGCACGCCAGAGGTACTTGATAGCGTTTCCGATATTGTAATTTCTATGTCGAACAATTTGAATACATTCAACGCCACTTGGATCACTTGTATAATGCTTTGGATGATTTACCATATCATTCATTTTTTTAATCCAAACTTTTTTAGTTGCCTATAGATCAATTGTACACTGACTCCACACTCTTTGGCAATATCTTCTGGAGACTTTCTTTCCTGAACATATCTTTTTTTTAAGAATGCCTCGCTCAAATGCAACCCGCTGTTTCTCATTATGCCATAAGCCTTTCCCAGTTGTCAAGAGCGTACATACCAATACCACACGCATCAGCAATATCATTATCTGATAACTTTATATTAAACTTTTCATTGACAGTAGTAATGGTTTTTTGCTTTCTCTGTTCACGTTCCTGAGACTTATACCATGAATTAGATCTTCCTGGATTCCTATCTCGTATAGTCTTTTTCTCATCAGTTGTAAGCAATCTTGTTCCTACATATGATTGCCACGACATTGGTGCTACTCCATAGACATTACGAACGCCACCTATTTTTGCCCCGCCAATAAGAGCACCTTGGCTAAGTGCAAGGTTTGCTGCTACCTGTGCGCTATTAGCAAAGATAGTTTTTTCAATAATCATATTATCAGTAGACAGTGTTTTGAAAAAGGACATTGTTTTGTGTGAAGTGTCGCCAAGTTTCTCGTATATATCATTTCCAAAGAATCTTATTTTTCCATATTTTTCTAATGACCCATCCACAAAAAACGCAAAGGCTAGGCTGTTTGTACTTGCATCAACTGCACAAAATGATTGTGGCAGACTGTTTCCTACTGTTTTAATTTTCTTGTTCATAATCAAAAAGACCTTTTAGTTCTCTTAACATCTTATCTACTTTTCTTTTATTTACCATGCAGGAGTTACAAAATCCATTATTGTTATAAACAGATATTAGAATTCCACATCCACCAGCACATCTTCGTTCTTTGTTAGAACGATTTTTAATTCTATTTATTTGATGGCGCTCTGCTATTTTTTCTTTAGTTGCAGAATCTCTGCATTCAGGAGAACAGTAAATTTGATAACTTACTCTTGGTTGGAACTCCTGAGAGCACCATTCGCAAGTTTTCATTCAAGGTACTCCAAGGGAGTTAACTTAGCGCTTCCCTTATCTGCGTTTGCACATGCCTTTTGTATTGGACACGACTTACATACCTTGGAATTAGACCTATATGGCTTGTGAGGAAGAATTCCATCCTCCCAAGACTTTCTCACAGTCTTCATCCAGTCAAATGCGTAGTCTGCCCAAGCCTTATACTCATCTGTTGGTTCAACAGTAATTGCGTGAAGTTCATGAGTATTCTTATTCTCATAAAGAAGAATGCCCAACTTCTTGCCAAGAACCTTCATATAGATGATTAACTGCATAAGATGGTATGAAGGTGGCTTAGCGTGCTTACGATATGCAAACGACTCTTCCTTCATAGTCTTAATCTCTACAACTGGCTGCTCTTCTTCCCATTGCACAATTGCATCTGCAAAGCCAAAGATAGGAGGATCAGATGAGATAATCTTCTTCTCTTCCTCCACCATAATTCCTGCGTCTGTTATAGCCTTTTGAATACGAGCATGACCATCTGTACCGCTTGCCATATTTGCTACAGCGTAGGCATCTGCATTATCTTCAAACTCTGCTCCAGTAAATGCTAGGAACCAGTATCGTGGACATGCACCATTTCCATATACAAGTGTTGATGGGCTAAAAGATTTCTTCTGTGTAAACTTTGGATCTCTTCCAACGAGATATCCTGCTTCTATTTTTTCAATAAGCGCCTTAGTATCTATTGGTCCCTCTGGCTGCTTATTCATAACCTGCTTCAAAAAGTTCTTAGCCATAATATCCTCCTGCCTTGGCTGCATACTTCATGCTGTCACACAAACGCTGTGTGGCTTCCTTGGCAGAGAAATAAAGGTTTTTCTTTGCCCTGTTGTCCTTCTTTACATTTGTATAATACGATGCAAGCATTGCAAACTTTGCTGCATATGCTTCAAGTTGCACTATAAGATTTACCGCCTTCTGTGGTGGTACATCTGGATTCATCATTAACTTAACAATAAGTCCAAGTGCGCTAGTAAGTTCTTCATCTTCCATTATTTCTGAGATATCAGTAAACTCTGCTACCTCATTTACCAACTCAAGAGTTGTTGTCATTTTCTGTTAGCCTTTCTAGTTCATCTAATTCTATCACGGCAAGGCGAACCTTGTGATTTCCTTCTCCAAGAACAACAATAATTGCTGGAGATTTACTCTTATCTACCTTCATGCAATCGGTGACTGCCTTTGCCCACACATCTTGGTTAAGACTAAAACTCTTTGAATATTCCTTGAAGTCAACAACATAGTTTTTCCATGTTGCATCCCCCTTCTTCATTCCTCTTCCAGAGTTTTTATGCTGAGTTGCACCGATTCTCTTGGCCTCGCCGCGCTCGCTCACTAGTATCCCCTCGCATACAGATTTACCTTAGAAAGATGTTTGTCCTTGCACATCCATGTAAGTTCATATGAACTTGAGTAGAACCTTGCTTCAGCAACAACGTCCTTACAACTTTGACAGAAAAACTTTCCAGAGTATTTAGAATACCTAGACACTCTTTATCCTCTTAATAAGTGATTCCTGCATATCAAGATTCTCCTTGACCCCAAGAACTAGTTTCTCTCTTCCTTGGAATCTCTCTCCTTCACAGGTATACCATGCGCCACCTCGTTCAATAATTCCAAGCATTTCTGCCGTATCAACAAGGTCTGCGATTGAGTCAACTCCCAAATCGGCTCCACGGAAATAAAAGTCATACTCCCCTGACTGGAATGCTGGACTCGTCTTTGAAAACTGAACTTCCCAACGAACCTTTCTTCCAACCTTCTCTTCAATGATCTTATCACCAACATAGATCTTCCCCTTGATAGCCTGATTGTCAGACTCAGAAGAGAACAACTTGATGATAGTAGACGAATAGAACTTAACTGCCATGCCGCCTGTGGGCTGCTGAGTTGCATACATTGCTCCAATATTATTACGAGCCTGACTAATAAGAATAAGTAGTGTTGGCTTGTCTTGGTTATTAGCATAGTTGAGCATCTTGACAGCATTGGTCATATCTCTAGCCTCTGCACCAATCTGCTTTGTATTTTCTAGTTGCTTCAGGTCTGTGCTGTCCTTCTCAAAGTAAATTGCTGGCAGCAAGGCTGAGATAGAATCTACAACAATAATGTCAGCACCCGCCTGCATAAGATCCGTACCAACATCCACCATATCGTTGACTGTACGGGCGGTAGAAACAATAAGGCTGCTTGTGTCTACGCCTAACTGTGCCGCCCACTCTGGGGAGAACGTCATTTCTGCATCGATCCAAGCACATACCTTGCCCTCCTTTTGAGCCTCTGCAACTGTTTGCAAGAGGAATGATGACTTACCACTTGACTTATTGCCCCAAACCAATACCTGACGACCATAGGGAAGACCGCCATTAAGAGCACGGTTTAGTCCAAAACTAGGTGTACTAGCAAACTGAATCTGTTCTACCTCAGAGCCAAGTCCAATCTTTTGTCGTAACTTTGGATTAAGATTAGCAAGAACCTCTTCGACATTGCTCACGCCAATACCCCATGCATCTTTGGTCGTTGAGTATTTGTGTGGGCCTTGGCAAGAAGAACTGCCTGTAGTGAATCTGTTACCGCTCCATCACGGAACATGCCTGCATAAAGATCAAGAACGCGAATAAGAATATCAGCAAACTCCTCAACAACCTTGTCTTGTCCCTTCTCCTTACGAATTGCCTCAAGCACTTCACTTACCTCAGAATGCACCATGGCAAGTTGCTTGAGATAAAAGACAATGTGGTTGTCTTCTGTGTTAGGCTCCCAAAAGCCCTTGTTAACTGCATTTGCGTGTAGATCAAATGCAAGTTCGTCTAGATCAATCATGCTACTACCTCCTGAAATACTAAATCTTCATCTTTTGAAAGACTATAGTTGATCTTGTATGCATTGCCCTCTTCGATTCTGGTATATGCCATTGCAAAGGTTGAGGGAAAAACAATCATGCTCATAAGTTCCCTTCCGCTGTCAGCAACTACAAGGCTTGCCATTCGCTTTCCAGCCTTAGTAATGCGAGGCTTAAAGGATAGCACAAAATACTCATCCTGTCCATACGGCAACTGCTTATAGTTTAGGAACCGTACCAACGGGCTGTTACTTTCTCGTATCTCATCAATAGGAACCGCTTCCACGACTCTGTTAGATCCAACAAGAATAATATAAGTGCGACCTGCTTCGATGGATGTTTCCTCATCATCAAAAATACCTACGCTTCCTGTGCTGTCTAGTAGTTCTACTCTGCTCCATCCCTTACCGCGCTTGATTCCACGGACAACGCCCATCATAATAAACGCTCCCTTTTCATCAAACTCATCAGCAGTAGTAATGTAAGCATGATAGTGCTGGGGGATTTGCAAATTAAACTCTGGTAGATTTAAATACTCGTACATATTCTCACGAATAGTTTCCTGATTCGCTGGGTTGTCTGGAAATGTCAGAGCGCCTACCTTGTTCATTGATTCAAGGGCACGAGAATTTACTCCATTACCCTTAGTGAATGTAAATTCTTGAACATCCTTATAACTTCTGAAGGGCCGTGCAGCAATATATCGCTCAGCGATCTTATCAGAAATAAACTTAATGCTAGCCAGCCCAAAGCGAATACCCTTCCCCTCAATCTTGAAGTCAATATCTGAATCATTGATGTGTGGCAGACGCATAGGTATGCCCATACGCTTTGCCTCAATCATATATTCTGTACGAGCATCCTTATCCTTCTCATTCTTGAGAAGGGCAAACATAAACTCTAGTGGATGATAATGCTTTAGCCATGCCGTCCAGTACGACACAGTTGAGTAAGCGACCGCATGAGACTTATTGAACGAGTACCCTGCGTGGGCTTCAAAATCATGCCACATCTTCTCAGCAGCCGACCCGCCAAGCGGCCCAGTAGCATTCCGAACGAATAACTCTTTGAACTGGTCAAACTCACGGGCATCCTTCTTCTTACCAATAATCTTGCGAACCTTGTTAGCCTCACCCATGGTCATGCCACCAAGTTTCACGCAAGCAAGCATAACTTGCTCTTGATATAGAATTGTACCGTAAGTATCCTCTGTAAACTCCTTCATAATAGGGCTAGGATAGACGATCCCCTGCTTTCCCTGCTTGCGAGCAATGTAGTCCTTACCAATAGTATTCATTGCGCCTGGGCGTACTAGAGCATTTGAGGCTACTAGTTCATCAAACTTATGCACACCCATCTTTACGAGAAGGTTGGTATACGGAGTTGCTTCACACTGGAATACTCCCTTGGTGTGACCATCTGAGAGCATTGTATAGATGTTCTTGTCTTCCATATTAATCTTATGGAGATCTGGTCGCTTTCCAGTTCTCTCTTCAATAATAGAGAGACAATCATTAATTACTGTTAGAGTCTTAAGGCCAAGTGCGTCAATCTTAATCAGGCCAATATCTGCTGCCTCTTCCATGTCTACTGCAACGACAGGAATACGTCCCTCTGATCCTGTAACTGAGCGAGTCTCCATTGGAGCAACCTTAGAGATAGGAATCTTAGAAGTAACAACTCCTGCTGCGTGAATTCCTGTTCCACGAATTCTTCCGCGCAACTTATCTCCATATACCTCAACTTCTGGATACTTCTCCCTAAACCATGAGGTATTCTTTGAGGTTATATATTCCTCCCAAGTATCAACTGCCTTAAGCGCACGGTTAACATCAGACAGTGGAATGTTGAGACAACGAGAAACATCTCTGACGACCCCCTTATCCTTGAACTGAAGGAAGGTAGCGATTGATGCAACATGTCGATATTGCCTTTCTAGATAATCCTTTACCTCTTCACGACGGCTGTCCTGAATATCAGAATCAACGTCTGGGAAGTCATCACGCTCTGGATCGATAAATCGGAAGAAGAGAAGCCCATGCTTAATGGGATCAATGTCTGTGATTCCAAGGGCGTAACATACTAGAGAGCCAGCGCTAGATCCACGGCCTGGGCCTACCATGATCCCATTCTTCTTTGCCCAAGTGAGCATGTTCCTTACAACAATAAAGTAAGACGCAAAGTTCTTATCCTTGATTACGCCTAACTCTTCATCAAGTCTAGCAATATAGTCCTCTGACTCTAGACCATTTGCACTAAGAAACTCCAAGCATTCCTTCCTGATTTCTGAATCAGGGTCGCGGTATTCGACAGGAAGCAGGTTGAGATTGCGACTAATTGTATAATCCTCAACCTTGTCTGCAATCTCAAGCGTATTAGAAAACATATCATCGCGGAACCCTCCGTTATTATTCATCGCCTCTACCATCTCTTCTGGTGAAAGAAGATGAATGTCAAACTTATTGAAACTCATCATTCTATCCTTACCATAGAGATAGTCCAGTCTCTCCATCATATTCTCATGCTTCCTTGACTTCTCAAAGGAGATATCCTTCTCAAGTTTGGCATGAGTATTAAGAATAAGCATCATCTCCTGAATCTCTTTCTGATCAAGAGTTGCATGGTGACAGTCTGGAGTAACCACTAACTTATACCCTCCAGCATCAGCAAGTTGTACTAGTGCTTGATTAATTTCAGGAGGATTATGAGGCATTACCTCAACATAAAAGTCTTCCCCAAAGCGGTCCCCAAACCACTTCAGATGCTGCTTTGCTACAGCAAATTCTCCAGCCTCAATAGCCTTGTTAATAAGGCCAGACATACAGGCTGATGTAATAATGAGTCCGTCGCCATACTTATCCAAGACCTCAAAGTCTATTCTTGGCTTACGGTAATACCCCTCATTCCACGAAATCTCATTAAGTTTTCCTAGATTCTCTAGGCCTTGATCGTTCTTAGCAAGAATAACAATATGATTATAAACAAGGTCAAGCGGAGTAGTTCTCTCTGACTTATCTCTCTTGTCGTGCCTATCTGCTGTGATGTAGCCTTCAATTCCAAGAATTGGCTTAATGCCAGCAGACTTTGCTGCACGATACATTGGGCGATGACCTGATAGCGTTCCATGATCTGTAATTGCAATGGCAGACATTCCAACCTCTGCTGCTCGTGCAACATACTCTTCTGGAGTTGCTACGCCGTCCATCTGGCTAAAGTGTGTATGTACATGAAGAGGGGTATACAACATAATCCTTTCTAATAAGGTGGGGGAGGGACTTCTGTAGGAATCTCAACCGTAACTCAGCCGACTAACTACAACCATCCTAAGTTATTACACGAAATACCATACACGAATCGCGTACCCTCCCCCACCAGTCTAATTACCAATCAATATTTGATGTGGTAGAACCTACTGGACCATCAAAGCCAAGGTAGAATGACTCCTGCTCTGCATATGGCAGTTCACGAACTACCTTCTCAAGATTGAATGGCTCAACACCATTCCACTCAAATGGCTCCTTATCGGGAGCACTTGGAAGAAGAACATACGTTGTATCAGTGCCTGTGCCCTGACGCTTCAACTTCCACGCAAGGTTACTGATGCTTCCAGTCTCCAAGGCGTACTCACGAATGTTATTGAATGCAGACTGCTTGCCTACACCCTGTGACCATACTGCAACGTATGGCTCTTCAATGCCGTCATCAACCAAAAGGTTGGTGTAGAAGCGCAGTCGTGGTCGCCACGATCCACCGCGCTTGCGATCTTCCATTGTTTCCTTGCGAGCCATCTCACATCCGTAGCAACGTCCCTCGCTATCCATTGTACAAACAGCCTTACGCTTGTAATCCTTTGGATTTGTATGCTCTGAAACAACGATAGCAAGGTCACGATCCTCGCTATAGTTTGGTGAATCAGAGTCAAGTTCATTTACAAAACGAACCTTTGCTGACTGACCATCGTCAATCTTAACCCAGCGAACCTTCATGCCTCCGCTGTTATCTGTTGCACGGGGCTTGTCAATGGCCTGTTCCATGGCCTTTAGTCCCTTCATAATTCCCATGATATCTCCTAAATGTAGTTTAATAGTGGATCTTTTATTCTTTTTACTAACTCTTGGATATCAGAATCTGACATATCTCCGATATCCTTGAATCTGCTTGGAATACCGATAAGTGTAGCACGATTGCCTAAGCGATCTAGGATCTTGCCCTGCATCTCTTTTCCAGCATCATCATTGTCTCCGACAACTATAACATCATTGAAGTATTTTGTCAAGAGGTCGGTCTGATTTCTTGATACATTTGCTCCTAGTGTAGCAACAGCGGCTACACCATTTTGATTGAGCCTAATTGCATCAAAGGATGATTCTACAACATAGACAGAATTATATTGCTTTGCACGACTAAGATTAAAAAGAATCTTAGATTTTGGAAGTCCTGGGGTATTCTTGAACTCTTTACCCTCTACAGACCTTGCAACAAAGCCAACACAGATTTTCCCGCTTGGATCATACATTGGGACAATTACCATATCTTGATTATTTGAATATCCCAATAGATATGTCTTAATTGAATTTTCCGATATCCTACGTCCCTCAAAGTACCGCATAGCCCTAGGGGAATCAAGCGCTTGCTGATGCAACCTTCTAATAAGAAGTTCATCAAACGGCTTAAAGTCATTAGTTTTTACTAGGGTATTATCAATAATGTCAAGGATATTTGACTCTGTTTCAAAAGACTCAATGAGCCTGATGCTCTCAAAGTATGACTTTCTCGTTACAAACATTACGAATTCAACAAGAGACTTTGAGGTTTGACAGGAAAAACAAAAGAAGGTTCCTCTTTCTTTTGAAACCTCTCCTGCTGGAGTACGATAGTTATTGTGAAATGGGCAGAATACAATATAGTCAGAGTCTACTTCTGATTCGATCTGTATTCCTGATCCAAGGACGACTCGCCTAACTTGTTCTGGGGTATAAATATTGGTTTGTTCTTGTCGATTCCTCTTAGACATTCTGCATTCCTTTTCCCTACAAAAGTACCGTAAACTGATAATTTAAATTCGTAGTATTTTCCTGTATATTCTATTGTAAAATCTGGGTCAATGTCAAGTCGTGGGGCATAGCCCTGTAACTTCATTTGTGTTTCTAATATTTTTATGTATTCTTCGCGCAAGCGAGGTATGAACGCATCATCATGAATCTGTCCGTCTAAATAAAAACGTTTGATTGATTTATGTATGAAGTTGTTCATGCATAAATTATATCAGTATTATCCAACTTGATTTGCTGTTAGAATAATAGATGGCGTTGCTGGCATATTACCACTAGCCCCTAGTTGTTCTAGACGAATATTAGCATTTTCTGTCTGCCAGAAGATTTCAAACCACTGTGGCAAAGTATCTACTTCTACAAAAAAGTTCCAAGCCGCAACAATATATGGGCTATTTGTATTTACAGTAGTTCTAGTATTTGTATCTGGCTCTGTCTGATCATTATGCTTTAACCAAATATCTACAATTGTTCCAGAGCCTCCTCCACCAGTATTATGCAACTGTGCAGAAAAAGCAATATTATATATTCCTATATTATCAAATGTAATTCTTGTTGGAAATCCTAGAGCATTATTAGTAATTGAAATACCATTTGATAGTTGAGTGTTTTCAAATTTCATTGCCCCCGCTGTATTGGCTGCCAATGATTGATCCACGCTACTATAGAATGCTCCATAGTATGCCCCAAAAGTGGAGGGCAGTAGCGTATTGCCAGCCTGTGGATTATCAAATCTAATCATTATAATTCAGCCAAAGTTGTAATAATAACAGCAGCATACAGTCCGTTAGTTTGAGATACTGCATAGATAGAATCAAGTGCATCAAGTTCAAAAGAAATAGCGTTGCCTACAGCAAGCCTAAATCCATAGTCTGACGTTGTTACTCCCTCTCCGCCAAGATAGATGTATCCAGATGCGTTTACATTCTGAATTGAAATATTTACTCCAGAATGTACCCCGTTTGGAGAAAGAAGTGTATCTTCTGTGCTGCTTAGTGTAACTAGATTATGTGTAGTCATAATATCATTGTACCATTACTTTGTATTTTTGCAACAAGTTACTCAAAATCTTTGTAAATAAAACGACCACTATCAAAATCTACCTGAACCATAAATTCTCCAAGGAATCCGTTGCGGTTCTTTCTAAATACCGCCTCAAGAACGTCGCTGTTTGGGGCACGACCTAGTGCAAGCAGCCAGTCAGCATCATAGGCAATCTGTCGTGACCAAGAGGTCTGTCCAAGCGTTGGCACACTATTCATGTCCGTAACATCGTCTGGGGTGGCAGATGAGATAGCCACAATAGGAATCTGCTCTCCAATAGCCAGCAACTTAAGTTCACGACTAAGATTCTTCATCTTAACCACTTCACTTTCTGTACGAGTATTGCTGGTCATTAGATTAAGATAATCAACGAAAACAATATCAGGCTTATACTGATCAATCTTTCCTCTGAGAACACTAGGAGACACCTCACCAATTCCGTCGTTAGAGATAATATTAATGCTTGGCTTGCCATCAAAAGTCTTCTCTGCCCACTTCTTGAACATGTCAATTTCTACTTGACCAGAGGACAACTTTCTATGACTCCACATACCCTGACCAATGATTGCATAAATTCTATTACGAACCTCTGCCTCAGTCATTTCCAGTGATACGATGAGCGGCGACTTGCCATTCTTCCAAGCCTGAACAGCGAGATAAAGAGCCATCCAAGACTTACCAATAGCAGGATAAGCCAGAAGGACGCCCAACTGACCTGGCGTAATTCCCGCAGGTAGATAGTTGTCAAATCCTGCGAGTCCTGTGTAGATTCCATGTGTTCCTGCCTCCTGCATCTTTCTGATATTCTCAAAGTGAGCGACAGCACTATCAATATCTGATACGTCTAGATCTCTTACTGACGATGTAATGCGCTTGACATTTGCTGTTTCTACAATAAGTCCATCCAATGCCTCCGCAGTTCTACCCTCTTGCATATTTGTAGCAGCAGACCTAAGAATCATTTTTAGACTGTCATTGAGATAGTCTGAGCGTAACTCTTCAAGATGGTACTTTGTTGCACCAGTATCGTTGTCATAATCAAAGTCTGAGAACTTTTTGGTTACAAGATCTACTGGGGGAACGGTTGAATTCTGTTCATAATATTCACGAACAAACTCCCAGATATCTCCATGTGTCCTAAGAAGAGTGTCTACGTTTGCCTGTAGAAGAACGTGTACCTGCTTATCATTCAGTACAGCAGAAATTGTCTTAGCCTCTAGATTGCTCACTCAACCACTCCTTTGCCATTGCACGCCTCTCAGCACGCAGCCTCATATCTTCTTCTTTATCTGCCTTGGATTGTAGCAGACGATCTACATTGTTTGCAAATCCCTTCCACGACGGGCGTGGATTAATTTGAAAGTAGTATTCCATAGCCTCATAGATTTCGTCTAGAGAAAACGATTCAATCAGAGCGTCTGCCGCCCACTGTTCATTGTACTTGTTAATCATTGTGGGTGGCAGGCCGCTCATCTTGTAATGCTTTTCAAATCTACTTAGAATCGCAAACCTTTCCTTGCGATCAGCCATGACTAAAACCTTGACAGAGTTGCGTTTGCGTTAAAAACGCCATCCTCATCATAGTGACAATTTGTGCTAAGCACAATTACACTTTCGTCTTCCTTAACCTGCTGATCAATTAGGCGACCCAACTTCCTTAGAGCCTTGCCTGGTGTCTCTCCCCATGAGCAGACTACAAAGGGGGACTCACCCCATGCTAGATATGCGTGATTCTTCTTCATGCCAGTTCCTCCTTGGCCTCGTTTAACTTCTCAATTAGTTGCTGCTCTACAAATGCATAGATCCTATCTGATGCATCCTTAGTTGATTCTCCCTCGCGCACAAAATCATTTACTTGACAATCCAGCCTAAGTGACTGAAAATTACCTGTATTGAGTGTGTATCCAAGGGACCACTGAACCTTAGTAGGTTCCATGTACGATCCTTTCGCTAGATGGTTTCGTTGAAAATTGGTACGAATCTACCGTCTTCGGTTTTCGTATACAACAGGATACCATCTCCCATTGCATAACGCAACTCCTGCTCAGTAGGAGTCTTGTTATTAGTAATAAGACCATCCTTACGAGCAGCGCCATGGTGTATTTGAGACATAGCCTTGCGTGCTTCCATTATAACGTCTTCTGAGTAATATGACAAGTGGTGAAAGGCTCTTTCTCCATTTGGAAGTTCCCCCACTGGATCTGGAATGATGCCTCTTTTTACTAGTCTTGGAATATGCTTTCTATGGCAGTTCAGCAGTTGTGCTGTTTCTTTAACTGTAAAAGCACGCTTCCTTTTCTTTTTAAAATCTATTACTGTGGTAGTTTCTCTTCTATCCTGAGTAAGATTATATAGGGTTACGATTCCTGCTGCACGACTAGTATGCTCTACACGAACAAGATCTCCATTTAAAAACCAAACCTTGCGTCTGGGTCGCTTTATAACGGAGAGATTGATCTCTTTGCCCTGATCTTCTCTGCCGCTAGAAACCATAACGCCTCCCTATCATCTGGCTGCCAGTTGTGATAAAACTTTCTAAAACCACAATTTATGCAAAATATTTCAACATGATTTTCAGCATTGTACATGCTGTCAACAAATATTCTTCCGCTGCATCTTTTACACACTAGCATAGCGGTTAATTATATCATGCAGGTATGCCAATGGCGATAATGTTTACAGATGTGCTTACAGATCCAGAGGAGTTAAATCTAACGATTCCCTCTACTCTTGCTGTTGTGATAGACGTAATGGCAACAGTAACGTCATTTCCTACCGTGCTCGTTCCAGTATTTACTGGACTGGCAGTTACAATTGGTGGGTACTTAAAGTCTGATGCAAAATCAATTGCCCAAGTTTTTGTGGTGTTTGCTGAAACAGTTTCTTCTGTTACAACATCCTTATATCCAGCATAGAACTTTGCATTATTATTCTTTACGTCTTGCTTTCCCACAGTCCTAGTGTCAACAGTTGTGTAGTTATATGTTGCTGTTGAAATTGTATCTGCAAGATCGTTGACAGCGTTAGCAATTTGATAGATGTAGGTAACGTCTAATGGTTGCCCACGATCTGGTAAAGGTACTTTTGCCATTTTTTCTCCTTGTTAATTATATCAGAGCGTTGTTATTACTGAGTCATACATTCTAAATGGAAATCCAGTAAATGAGCCAACCCCAGATCCAGTAGATGTTAGATTAATTCTATTAGTATCATCAAGCGAGTCTTGTTTTGTTGGATATAGCGCTATTGTTGTGTAGTTTATTGTTCTAGTGTAATAGGTATTTCCACTAGTTAGTCCACCGATTGGGGTAGTAGAAGTATATAAGCCTGGAGTTCCAGTTGCTGACCCATGCCCTTGACCAAAATCAATCCAATTATTTGTTATATCAACAGTTGTTGAGTTTTGTGGAAACTCGTAGGTTTGTTCATATCTTAAAATTGGTCTTCCTGGTCTGTATATTTCTACATACATATATTTGATAGATGATCTTGATGTTCCTGTTGAGTCAATGTATGTAGCGGGAATATTTATGTTTACAGAGGTTGAAGAAATTCTTTCTTTGTATATCCAGTCACTGGGATTTGCCCCACCATTTTGCGCCCACTTTATCCACAGATCATAGTCAGAAAGTTCTCCTATATTTGTAAGTTCTTCATCTACCTCTTTATATATTGATACAGAATCCCAAGTAATGGTTACAAAAGAAGATCCAAGTTTTTCTAAATACATATAGCCTGGAGAATCAATTGTTCCTCTCCAAAAAATTATTTCTGGATCTACCTCAAAAATGGGCGACCAGTATGAAATATTATTTTGGTTTTCAGAAACAATTCTATACCTGACATTATATTTTTGAGTATAAATATCAATCTCTGGAAGATTTTCTCTAGGAATAATGATTTTTGGCATTATCCCACATCCAAATTGAACCTGAACTCTACATAGTTGTTTGTATTCTGATACTTATATAATGGCTGACCATCAGTTGTTCTTACTATTGAATAGCCTACAAGACCATACAAAGGATTTTGTGTGCTTACGTTTTCAATTCTAATTCCCTCTAGATCAACATAGTGTATTGGCGAGGTCATTTGCTCTCCGCTGTCAGTGTAAACAACAGAGGCAAAGATTCTACATACCCTCGCCTGTGTTGAACTAAAGTCTGCGCTAGTAATCAAATCAGAGATGGGAATCTCCACTACCTGATATCTATTATCCACAAGATCTACTCCATCAACATAAATCTCTGCCTTAGCATATCCAGATGTTGTTGAGATTTCGTTTCTATAAAACTCAATAAGAATCTTTACATAATCTGGATCTACCGCTGGTGCTAGCGCATCCTTATTAATTACGCTAAATGCTACAGAAATAATGTCTGATGGTGAATTTCTAGAAATATCAAAGTTAATTGCATTAAGGTGAATATGGGTAGAAAGTTCCATTACTATTGTTCCGCTTGCTGCTGCGGAGCCTACTGTAGCGGCAGAAGCAAAACTTACAGTGTTGTCTGTCCTAGCAGTAATAGTCTTTACTCCATCAAAATTTGCATCTGCAATATCAACAATGATGCTATCTCCAACATTAAGTAAATGATCAGTTGAGGTAGTAAGGGTGGCAGTTCCAGTTGCAGCAACCTTGTTTGTAACAGAGTATGTTGGAGAATCTCCTGACCAAGACCCTGTTGCACCCTGAATTATAGAAGAATCTCCTCGTAAAAATATCTTAGAGTTAAGGAATCTTGGTCCCTCTTGTCGTGCTTTTCTATCAGCATCTGCAAAAATTGTATTATTACTTGATGCTCTAAAATATTTTAGGGAAGTTGTAATATTCCCGCTGCTTCCTAGAGGTGCTGGAGTAGTAATTTCAGAAATTGCTGTATTATGTGCCTGCCACGGTTCAGAAAAATTAAATGCCACCCTGCTGTCAAAGTTTTTTGCAAGACTATTATTACCAGCAGACCAAAGTCCTATTTCTGTAATATCATATCTATTTTCTTGTGGCAACTCAGCAGTAAAAGATACCTTAGTTGTGCCGTTATCATCAACAAACCCCTTTGATGTAATTGGAACACGAGCCATCTCAAAATCAAGTTTGGTTTTTGCTGCCAATGTAGATGGTGAAGGTGCTGGATCATTTCCATCAAGTGGTGTTGCACCACAACCAATGGCAACATGTGTTGCATATGATGGTGTCTGACCAAGGAGGTACTTGGAAATTATCTCTTTTCCGCTATTTGTAATCATATCTCTATCCTTGTTATAGTTCCCTGCTGAGAAATCTGTGCCTCAATATTTTCCTCTGGTCTTATTATATCAACTTCAACAATGAGATCTCCATTATCATCAAAATATGGCTCATTCATTCCTCTAGAAATAAGATCAATTGCAGACTTGGAAAATTCGTTATCTGAATAAATATCCATTGCAATAATATTGTTTGGATTAAACCTTCTTCTTATTTGAGAAAGATTTGCAATAGCGCTATATGTTACGTTTATTCCATCTATAAGATCATGTCTAGAAATACTAATAAGTTCTGTGCCACCAATTTCCTCAAAAAATCTTTCTGCAATATAGTCCCCGCTTGTATTTGTTTCTGGATCTAAAATAATGTCTGGCTCTGCCTGCTTTACTCCGCTTGGTGGCACATATGATGATGTGGTAACCCAAGGGCTTTTAGGCACTGGGGATGGTGCGGGAGGAGGAGAATATCCTCCACCACTGCTAGATGGTGGTGCAGGAGCGGGAGCAGAAGCAACGTTCTGATACCCCTGTGAAGCCCACTGATTGACCACGGACTCTCTCTGTGCTACTGCTGCCTGCTTCTGTGCATCATTTCCTGCCGCATATGCAGCATCTGTCTCACGAATAATTCTAGACAATGTATCAAAATCAATTGCCATTTTATACCTCCACCAAATATGCTGTAGTTTCTATTCCTTGAAAACTTTTCTTATATTCAATATTATAAACAACAAATCGTTTGTCTTGTGGAGAAATAATGTCAATTCCTAATCCTTGTTGATCCTTGTAGTCAATATTTACAATGTCTCCGATTTGCATATTATTCGTACCAAAGAGATTTAGGCCAACCACCTTCTTGGGAACTGAAACCTTATCAACAACCCATCCAAAAATTCCTTCGGCAACATCAGTTGATTGAATATATGGACTATCAATTGGGGTAAACTGATTTACTCCATATCGAATTCTACTATTCTTAATCCTATTGTATTCTTCTATAACTCTAAATGGATTAGTTATTGTACTTGAAGTTCCAAGTTCAGTTTCTGATACAGTGGATTTATTTTTGAAATACTCATCTACAGTAAGAGTATACGTTGTATTTTGAGTAAATGCAACACCTTGAATTCTCAAATAGTTTCCAGATGTGTCGTCTAGATTAAGATTAAAGTCTGTGCAGTTAAATACTAGGAAGTCTGCTCCGTAAGATCCTGCATAAAATCCAGAAACGCTGTAGCCTTTTACTCTGTTTAGCGTCTTCATCATTTTTGCATATAGGGCAGGATAGGCTCTGTCATATTTTATATTAAAGTATGCACATTCTCTTAGAATTGTTCCAAACTCTTCAAAATACATTAAGTATTGTGGAGATTCAGCACTACTTATTCCAGACAAATATGTTTTTTGAATTATTCCGCTTAGAGCATACTTTCTTAGAGCCTCTGTTGCATCGACTTCTCCATCACCAAACACGGCGGAAATTCCTTTTTGGGCAGTAAACGAAGTATTTTGAGAATAATTATTTGCAAGAGCATAGACATTTTCAAATATGCATCTTGAAGAGCCTCTGGTGAAAATAACCATGTTGTTAAATTCTGGAAGAGGATTGGTATCATCTACCGTGGCAATCTGCTTGCCATTCATATAAAGATAAAACCTTCTAGACGATCCAATATTAGAATACTCAACTGAAAGATCATATACTGTAGTAGAAGACTCACCCGCTAATCTATTTTGTCCTAAGAATTCTCCAGAATCAACATTAATTTGTGCTAAACCTCTCCAAAGTCTATATGGAATAGCATTTCCATTTCCATCAGAAACTATTTTATAAAAATATATGTTTGAAATATTTGTTTCTTCTTGATCAATTGATGATGCAATTCCTCCTGTGCTAGATGTAGTAGTAAGTGCTGGACTAGCATCGATAGTATACTGAAAAGATTTTTTATTTGTGTTTACTGCTGTAATGACATACTCTCCATTAAGTTTTGTTCTTGTATTTAGTGGGTCGTTTGCATCGACAAGACCAGAAATTGTTATTCTTTGTCCTACCTGAAAATTAACTTGGCTTTCAGTATTTACAGTAACAACATTATTCGTACAAGACGGTGCTGGAGAACTAAGAATTTTTGCAACATTTGCATTTGCATTATTATCTGAAACATAACTTTCAACATTGTCTGCTGTCAAGGCGACTATTTCAAAAAAGTATCCGTTGTTTGTTTGCTTATTTACACCAATACCAATTCCCCCAGATCCCCCATATATTTTTACCTGCTGATCTGAAGAAGTTTCTACTAAAGGACCAGATGATGAGTAGAGGTTTTCTCCAGCAGATCCTTCGAAAATTGGGTATGATCCACTAGGAGTTTGTGATTTTTCAGTTCCTCCCTCTATTCTTCCAACAACTCTCATTCTCGTACCAAAGTGCTTATATGGAATGCTTTGCCCATTTTGATCAACAAAATCTTTGTATACATAAGAGATAAATGATGATGGACCAAGTGAGGGAACGCCCTGCTCTGGTATAGAAACATCTCCAAACACTGGTCCATTGAATACAAGACCAGATGCCTGTATTGTTCCTGGACCAGTTGTTTTTAGATAATTTATTTCTTCTTCTGCATAGTATTTGTCAGCAAGGAAGTTCTTAATTATTCCATTTCGTGTTGATGATTGAGCAAAGATATCTGAATTAACATACGGAGTTTCCTGAATTTTTCCTGCTATACCAGTCGTCATAGTTGTTGGATATTCAACATATGAGTTAGTTGTAAAAAGATATTTTGCTGAATCCATAATACAGCCGCCAACATAGTTTGAGTTGGTCCAATAGTTATCATCAGTTAGACCAGCAATATGTTGTGTTACTGGTGTTCCAAATTGTCCACGCCCATGTTCTTTAATTACCCCGTCTTTAAGATTTATTGTGTCATCAATTATTTCATATTCTGGCTTTGTATAAATACGGACGTTGCCAGTAGCATACATTTTGCCATTAAATGGGAGAGATGCCATGTAATCTTGATATTGCTGATTGCTTGTAATCCATATTGGTTCTGCTTGACCAGTTATGGCAAATTCTATAGCATCATATCGAATAATTTCTCCGTTGGCATAAAAATATCCAGAACATGATGGAATCCAAAATATATTTTCTCCAACATCAATAATGTTGTTGTATATTGTATTTAGTCTTACATATGGTAAATCAGCAGTAAGGTTGGTGTTGAGCGGAACTGCACCCAATGTATACCCGCTATTTTGTGCTACAAGATCGTTGATTGTTTTTAATGTTTCTCTTCCTGGAACTTCCCAGAGCAGTACTGGCTTATAAATATATTGCTTATATTGGTCTAGTTTCTGTGCGGTTTGAGTAGACCCAATTGATCTTTGGATATATCTTGTTGTATAGTTTATTTGACCATCATTATATACTTTTTTCTCATCTGATGAAAGATTTACAATGTTTGGTAGAGAAGAATCTTCTACTTGACCATAAAGTGTCATATCCGTTGCTCTTTCATCTGCACTGCTTGGAAGCAGATACTCTTTTGACATTACGACAAGATTATTATATTCATCAAAAAACATTGCAGACTGGCTTGCTATTGCAAGTTTTTGAAGAACTTCTGCACAGTTTTGATCTGGCTCTACAAAGAAGTAGGGAATTGTCATTTCTGGATATCCAGCAATTCTTTTAAATGTATAATTTGAGAACCCAATATAGTCCATTAAAACTGTTATGGCCCAACTCAGAGATACATCAGTAAGGAGAAGTTGTGGCGCTGGAGTAGATTCTAGATAGAAGAAAAAGTCCCTTAACTGTATGCTAACAATCGCTCCTGTACCGCTTGATTGTGGAAATGATTCGCTGTACATTGACTTTACTGGAATAAAGTAGTCATATCCATTTACTTGTCTTACAATATCATAAAAAAGAAATTTAACTGGCATATCTAAATATGGGGCTAAAATGCTTCCTGTATTTGTTTCTGGATCAAAAGTATTGTTTTGATTGAAAGAAAAATCTGTATCAAATATGTCAAGTTGTCCAACTGATACAGAAAGGCTTCCTACTGGAATTGATCCATTTCCTAGATCAGACAATGACTTTGTTACATTGAATCCCTGAACAATATTTCCAATATCAACAATAAGCCTAGGAGAAAATTCAATAAGATCAAATGTGCAGTTTGCCTTGTTCATTGTCTTTACAACAATTCTTATGCCATTGATAAATTCAAATTCTCTAAATTGAACATTTCCATTAACATTGATAAAGTAGTCTGGGTTTGCTGGCTGAGTAACAAAATTACTAGTATGACTTATTTCCTCGTTAGAAAGTTGCCAAGAGTAGTCAGGAACAAATGACTCCCAATCATCTTCATAATAAATCCACATTGTTCCAAGATCGTGTTCTGATTCTTTAACTAAGTATGCATATCCTTCAGGGGCAACTTCAGGAAGAAGGGTAGCGCTTGTAATGGTATCAGCAAACACATATACATCTTTATATTGATCTGGAAGTTGTAGGCCATATGATATCTCAATATATCCATCTGGACCAATAATTGGATTGTCTTCTTCATCAAGGGATGTTGAATCAAATTCCGCTATGATTTCCCAAGAACTATCAGCGTTGAGTTTTTCTATTCTCCACTCTGTTGGAGTAGTTTGATTTGCAGTTCCGTATAGGGGATCTGGAATAGATTCGTTTCCATACCTTACATTTCCAAGGTTAATATCTCCCACATTTGTTTGCATCTTTACAACTATTTTATTTGTTGGAATTTGATCGTTATATACAACAAATGGGGCAGCATCTTCAATATAAAACTGATTGTTTTGAGAAAATGATATTCCTCTTTCTACCTGCCTAAGAACCTCTGCATCAACTTGCCCTGGTCTTGGGGTTGGCATACCGTATTCTGTTCTATATGAAGTCCAATACTTAAAAATATCATCTCTATGTCCCATGTAGTATCTTGGCCTATTAACAATATACCCTTGATTTAATTCTTGTGCGTCAGTAACTGAATTTATTGGTGATGGATTTGTAATATATTGTGCTTGACTATATGGCGCACCAATGTTTCCTAGGTAAAGGGGCTTATTTATCCCAGACCTTGGTCTATGTGGCTTGATGCAGTCTTCTAGTGAATAGAGCAACTTCATTTTTTCTTTTTTTGAAATAAACAAAGTTGGATCATCGTTGTCATCAAATCCGCTATCTATTGCAATGTCAGAATCAGTAGCGTCAGTATAATAGTATCCGCTGTCAATTGGATCATAGTTCATTGGAATTAAGAAGTATTGAGATCCAGTGTATGTTGGTCGGTATCTATAGTTTCCCAGCCTTGCAATATTTCCTGGACGATTCATGTTCCATTCAGCATATATTGAAGTTTCTGTTTTAATTGTGTCAGATGTTCTGAGATGATCTGCTAATTCGGTGGACTGAAACATTATACCTCTTCCAGAGACATACTGATATTCCAGAAATCAAATCCAGTTGTCTTATTGTTAGACCACATGTTTCCTATTGTTGTTCCGCCTCTTTTTTCAATATTATAGTCAAATGATGCAAAATACATCTTTAGTACCTGATTATATCCATCAAGTCTATCAAAGTTTTCTACTCCGTCAACCCTAAACTTATCATATGCCAAGAATACATAGAATGGGCCAGGATGATCTTCATACCAGTTTACAATGTCCACCCCTCCTGCACCACCATCGACGGTATACATTGAATAAGTCTCAGGATTGTTTGTAATTGATCCATTTGATGGATCAAAATCAACGCTTTCAGAATATGCTCGTGATGGAATTCTTGTCCAAGATGTTGATAGATTAAGTTTGTCTGCAATCCAGTAGGAACGCATATTTCCATTTATCATTCTTTGTCTTGATTCTATTCTTTGTTGAGACAATGAAATTTCTCCACGATTACCGTCAGTAAGAATGATAAAGTCTTCCCACTCAGTTCCATTTGGTATATACTTGCCACTCTGAAGTGTTCCAGCATTGTCTGAAAGCAGAATGGCCTGTGGCCTCGTGGCTCCAGCCAAATAGCCTCTTCTACCCGTCATATACGCACTAGTAGCCACGGCTGCCCCTAACTCTTGTATCCTGCATCTGCTTAATCTTCATAATTGTCTTATTCGCAATTTCATCAGCGGAAGCATTAGCATTGCTTACACTAACATTAACGCTATAGTTATTATACATTGGAGCAAGAACATTTGTATTGTTTTCTGACTTAACTGAGACATTGCCTGCTGTAGATTCTGATGTTTTGTAGGTTGGCATTGCAAAAGATCCTTGGTTGAGTGCAGATATAAGTGGCTTTCCATATTTATCCACCATTGCCTTACGAATTACAAATTCTCCAGGAGTAAGCATGGCGGGAATTGAGTCCCTAGAACCAACACCCAGTACGCTTCCACCATAGGCATATTTTCTCATCATTCCGCCACTACCATATTTCTTGACCATTCCTCCCCCATACATTCCTGTTCCCATTTTTGCTCTGCCAGATGCTAGTGCTGCCGCAACTGCACGATCTCTTCTTTCCCTAATTCCTGCTAAAGAAGCATTATATCTAGCAACTCTATCAGCATATGAAACTTCAGTTTCGCCCTTCTTTCTTTGAGGAGCAATAAGTTGTGCCGCTTCTTCTTTTGCTAATTTATTTGCAGCATCAATTTGTTTTGCTACATCGTGCCACGCTGCCGCCAAATTGTCTGCTTGACCAGTGGCATCTTTAGTCACATCTGCTAAATCTGCTGTTGCCTTATAAGTGTCAATAACCTCATCAGTTGTTTCTTGTACCCTATTTCTTTGTTCATTTAGTTTATCAAGAACTTGTTGGGCTGGATCTAGTTGCTTAGTTCTAATATCATATATTTGACCTTCTCTTTCAAATATTCTATCTGAAATTTCTCTTATTTGTAGGTCAAGTTGGTACTGCTGATCCTTGAGTGGAATTATTTGCTGATTGCGTTCAAAAATTCTGTCTTCAATATCTCTAATTAATAGAGATGTTTGATATGACTGATCTTTAATAACTTTAATCCTTGCTTCTGCTTGCTCTCTTGTGAGGCCTTCTGAGGTTGTAAGGCCAGCAATAGCATTTTCCATTCCTTGCTCAAGACCAGCCCTGACTTGTTGCTGAGCAAACTGAGTTTGTGTTTGACGCATTTCTTGTGCAGCGGCAGTAGCAGCATAAATATCTCCTTCAGATAGCGCTTGAGAAAGTCCAAGTCTCTGTCTTTCCTGCTGAAGAATATGATCATTAAGTTGAGTTACTTTATCAAGGGCGTCTATTCTTTGTTGATATGTTTCTTTAATTTTTTCTTCAATAGAGGACATTGCATCTAATTCATAATTTAAAGCATCTGCCTCTCTATTACGCAACTCATCTTGTCTTTGAAGAACATCTATACGCCTTTGATCCATTTCGTTGGCACGCTCAAGAGATTCGATCTGCCTATCAATAAGTTCTTTTTCTCTTTCTTTGCCACGAATAGACCACTGATCCTCTTCGTTCTTCTTTTCAAGAGCATCAATTTGATCTTGAATTACCTTTACAACATCTTGCTGCTTTTTAATTTGCTTATCAATTGCTTTTATAATTTTTTCATTTTCTTTTGTAATTTCTTCAATTTTTTCTTTTACAGGATCTTGCTCTTCTTGCAACTTTCTGTATTCACGGACATATTCATTAATCTTTTTTACATTATTAGAAAGAATTGCAGCAATTGCTCCTTCGTCTTGAAGAATATCTTCAATAACTTGTTTTTCAACTTTTCTTCCATCAACTGTGGTTTGCTGCAACTGCATTTTTGCCAAATCTTGTTGTTCCCTCTGAGCAACTTTTATGCCCAAGGCACTTTGTGATGTTCTGATTAAACTTTCTCTGTATTTTGCCATAAATTCTTTAAATTTATTAGCAGACATGTTAAGAACTTCCTGCGCCCTTTTTTGTCCCTCTTCTCCAACTCCAATAGCCTCAAGAATTTGTACAGGAATATTAGGATATTTGCTCTTTATCTTATTAATCATTCCTGGCAATAAAGATAATGTTGCTTCAGTGTCTGCTATAAGTTGTTCAAGCCAAGATTTTGTCTTTTCTCCGTCACCGCCTGGGGGAGGTGGTGGTGGCTTCGGGCCATCATCTCCTGTGTCTCCCATGGTGGGCTGTGGAATATCCTTTGCTAAGGCAGACAATTGATTTTGCAATGCAGAATATTGCATAAAGTTTGCATCAGTAATTGGTCCTAATGCATTAACTTGTTTCATAAGATTTATAGCGGCTATCATATTATCTAGACCACTAACAGAAATTAAGAAATCAATTTGTGTTCCATCAAGTCCAACGAGTGCATCTGCATTATCTTTTATATAGACTAATTCTTCAGATGTAAGCGAACCTTTACCGTATGCAATAATTAAATCTGTTCTTGCAAATGGTGGAAAAGAATCAACAACAGAAGATAAATCTATTAAATCTTGTGTAGTTATACTTCCTTGAGCATATGCAACTTGTAGATCAATAGACGCGGAAACATCTTTAATAGATGCTAGTGCATCAGAAATCTTTGTTCGTAACTCTTCGTCTAAACCTGCGAATATTTGATCCCCTAATTGCTTCATAAAAGCACCCAGTGCTTCTCCGCCATCCTCAAGTCCCTGTAGAGATTTCGCTGCTTGCTTCATTGACACAGTATTTTGTGCAATTACTTTATTTGCTTCTGCCATCTGCTTATTATATTCTTTTTGTTTTATTTTTCCGCTATCAAGTAGTTGTTTCTGATACGCTAAAAATTGATTTGACAAAGATAGTTTTTCTCCAAAAATTGCTCCCCACTTAGTAGCATTTTCTAGTGCCATTGCTCTATCTTCAAGTTCAACGTTATTATAATTTATTTCTCTTGATGCAGAATTCATTTGTCTTGTTAATTCTGGAATAATAATATATGTCAATTCTTTCCATCTTGTTTCTGCTGGACCGCCTGGACCCTCTTCTGCTATTGCATTTGCTAAATCAACTCTTTCCTGCTCTAATTTTTGAATTTCTTGAGCAAGCCTATCTGCTTCTGAAACTGCTGTTTCCATAACACCTTTAGGTGTAGCCTCACGATAAATTTGTCCAATATCTGCTCTTAATTGATCAAGTGTTGTTTTTGGAATTTGCATTGATTCCTTCAAAAATTCTGTTGCTGTTTCAGCCTTTACTTTAATTAATAGACCATTCTTTAATATATCTTCTTTGTTTTCTGGATCAAGAAGTTCTACCAATTCCCCCCTTAAATTGTAGTAAAGTTGCTTATCGTTTAATTTTTCTGCTACAGCACTTATATATGCATCAATTTGTTTTCCAGAAAGTCCCTGTGTTATTGCTGCTGTTGCAATATCTTGTGCCATTGATAAAGTAAACTTTTCCCTACCCATTGTTGCTCTTTGTTCAGAAAGAGCAGATATTTGAGCGGCACCTTCTTCTGTTGCAAAATATTCTTGTGCCCTTGTTTTTTGTGCTGTTTGAAAACCTATTTTTTGAACATTTAAAGTTCTTAAGGACTTTCCAAATATTTTTCCAATACTTGCAACATCCTTCATTGACGTTGCTGCTTCTTTTCCACGATTTACTGCTTCATCAAGGGCTTCCTCAATTCTATTTCTACCAACAATAACGACTGCTGTTAGTGCAGCAAGAGCACCCACAAGAAGGCCAACAGGTGAAGCCAATAGGGGAAGAACCATTTTTAGTCCATGTAAACCGAAAACCACTGGCATAATATTTTGAGCAAACTGACCGATACTATTATCCATCATAGAAAGGCCAAACACAAGGCCATCAAGGGCAAACATTGCCCCACTAAGTTTGCCTCCACCCTTCATCAAAGATCTTCCTAGATTTCCTGCTGCCACCTTTACTTTTGCCATTGCTCCAGCAGCCTGATTTGTTTGATTTGACATATTGTTCATTGGAGCATTTATGTTTCCCTGAGGGAAAGGAGATGATGGTCCCGCAGGAAGCAAAAATCCTCTATTTGGACCAGTCATTTGTTGCTTTAGTCTTGCAGAAACGTCTGCTAGGCTTGTTGTCATTCCTTGCTGAATGCCTTCGCCAATCCACATACCAAGTTGTGTTGACCATGGTGGGGGTGATGCAGCACTAGCACCTCTCATGACACTAGGACCAATTACGCTTCCTGCACGAACAGAAGCCTTTTGCATTTCTTTTATTATTGTGCCTCCTGCTGATTTTGAAGCAACAACGGCTAGCGTTCTTGCCTCTTTTGCTACTTGTTGAGGAGTTTTCATAACATGCTCAGCAGATGTTCCTGCTCTATAAAGTGCAGCAGATTGTGCAGCAGATAGGCCCATGGAAGTTTCTCTTCCTGCTGTTGCCCTAACTCTAGGATCAATAAGTTGTGCTGGAATACCCATTCCTATGCCTGAACCAAAAAATGGCAATGCTCCAGATGCAACTCTTGCTTGTGGTTGATATGTTCCTGGTTTTCCTAGTTTTGAAAGAAGAGCAGTTTTTTTCATATTTTCTTCAAAAAACTGTGCAGATTGATTTGCATCAGACAAGTTTAGTTTAGTGCTTCTAATAATTCTTTGAGTATTTTCTAGATCAGCACTTAACTCTGGATATCTTCTTTCTGCTTCGGTTGCAAATTTAGAAAGTGGTCCACTAGACCTCTTCATGTCTGCAACAAATTTTGAATTTGCTTCGTCAAGCAATCTCTGTTGCTCTTTTACATCATTATTGATGATTGCATCTGCAAGTTGTCTATTTAATTGCTCAAGATATGATCTATTTTGCTGTTGCCAAGCCTTAATTTCCTTGTTTATTGCACTTACTGTTACTCCAGCAGATTGAGAAATTTCTGAAACAAATAGCGATGTTACATCAGCAATGCTTCTAGCACTAACTCCAAGGATATCTGATAGAATTCCTGATCCAGCACCGCCTGCCCCAATATTTGCTCCAAGTCCTCTGAGTACAAAAGCACCCGACTTAAATTGTCTAGATGCGGCACCAGATTGCTTTGAAGATCTGCTTCCTTCTTGAAGTCCCTTAACTGTTCCACGATTCATTGCATCAAGAATTGGGCCAAATTTTTCTGTGGCACCACGGTTCATAACAAATTCCCCAGGTGTTAACAAGGCTGGCTCAGTATCTTTGTTTCCTGATCCACTAACTAATCCCCCAGATGCCATTCTTTTTGCTGGTCCACGAAATCCTTGAGGTAAATTGGATGCGGCTGCTTGAGCAGCAGTAATATATCTTCCATATGATTTAGCAAGTTGGTCTACGGCGTTTCTTTGTACGTTAAGCGCCCCAGTAAGGGATGATGTTTGGCCCTCTAGTGAAGCAGCAGCAGCAGCGGCATCAAGTTGTTCGCCACTTAAATAATCAAGAGTTCCAGCGCCCCCCTTTAATCTATTAAAGAAGTTATTCATTAATGACAAACCCTTTACAGCATTTCCTGCAAAGTTAGCAAACAAACCTATAAGCATGATTATTGTTGGAACTACAACTCCTAGACCAGCAGCAAGAACAACGACAAAATTTTTAACATTTGGACCAAGTTCATTAAATTTTTCTGCTAACTTTGTAGCAAATTCAATTATTGGCGTAGCAACTCTTAAAAACGCTTCTCCTATTGGAGCAATTGCAAGTTTAAGTCTTTCTACAGCACCCGTAAACTTAACCCCAATGGATTCTTCAATAGCACCGAGTTCTTTCTCTGCAAGATTTCCTAGTTCTTCGACACTCATTCCTGTAAGATCTACTACTCTTTGTGCCTGTGATGCATCTCTAGAAATATTTTCAAATAATGCACCAAGTCTAGCAAACTGATATTTTCCAAAAACTTTAGCCAATGTTTGCTGACGCTCAAATTTACCAAGGGTCATTAATGCATCCCCAAATGCTCTTACTGTTCCTTGTATATCACCCTTATTAGTCTTTAGTATTGCATCAATATTAATTCCTACTTTTGCAAGTTGCTCCCTTGCATTCTTTGTTGGATTAATAAGTGATGCTAAACCAGACTTTAGTGCGTTTGCTCCTTCTGCCGCCGTTACACCACCCTCTCTAAGTGCTGCCATGAATACTGCAAGGTCTTCAACATCTCCGCCCAAGCCCTTGATAACTGGAGCAACTTTAGGAATTGCCTCAGTAATATCTGCAAGAGACACAACCGTTTGGTTTTCTACTGCGTTCAAGAAGTTTACTGATTCAGCAAGTTTTTCAGCACTTAGTCCAAATGCTGACTGAAGAGCAATGGTTGCTGTAAGCGCTTGTTGCTGATCAATCATGCCCAGTGTAGACAACCTGGTTGCCTCAGCCGTTGCAGCAAGAAGATCTTTTCCTTGTGCGCCAGCGGCAGCAGCGTCTGAAGCAAGAGCAATGGTATCCCTTACAGCAATACCATATTTTGTAAATTCTTTTGCAAGTTCTTGAATTTGCAAAATCATTCCATTTGTTTCTTCTAGAGGTGTAGTAGCATCTCCATAAACCCTACGGAAGTTTACAATTTGCCTTTCCAGATCCATGAAAATTTTTCCAGCCATTCCTCCAAAAATTGTCAAGGGTACAGTAAAGCCGACCATAAGTTGTCGGCCAGCCCACTGAGTATTTTTACCAAAGTTGATAAGGCTTGTGCTTCCATCATGAAGAAGTTTGTTAAAAATTTGTTGTCTTTGTATGGCTACTGCGGCATCTGCATTGAACAAGTTCATTGGCCTAATAGCCATTGCCTTCATTACACCATTTTGTGCTTGACCCATAGCAACGTACTGGGTTTGTAGTCTTTTTACTCTATCTGCTGCAAGTTCCATAATTGCAGTGTGTTCTCTTCCAAACACCCTGCCAAAACTTTTACTTGAGGCCACACCATATCTAAAATATTCACCAAGAGATAGTTTATTTTTATCAATTGTCCTACCAAGTCTTGAAACACTAGTTTCAACATTTACCATTGATGCGGTAAATTGTCTTGTTGAATCAATTTGGGCAGAAAGCGTAGACAGCATACTCTTTTGCGCTGCCACGGCTGTAGCATTGCTTTGTATAACAGATTTATTAAATAAAGATATTTGATTTTGAAGATTTCTTAGGGACGCAAGCGCATCAGAGGTGTCTAAATCAACTCTAATATTTGCATTTACATTATCAGCCAAGGGTCTGCACCTCTATATAATTATACACTAACCAAATGGGTTTTTAAGTGTGTTGGCATTTGAATATTCAAGTCCTCTACCTATGCCGAAACCCTTTTGCTTTGCGGTCTGCCCTTGGAGTGAAACTATATCATTAGAGTCTGTAACAGAACCCTTGCTAAAGGCTCTTGCTTTTAGATCTTCCCATTTTTTCTGAGAATTAGATCCAGAATTCTTATCAAGATCAACCCCTTGGAGAGCAGCAAAAAACTTTCTATCTTGATTATCTTTTTCTGACTTAGCGACGAGGATTGCAACAAGTTCTGGCATAGAAACAGAATCTTCTAATTCTGAAAAATCTTTCCAGATTCCAAGTAGGAACGCTTTAGACTCTAGATCAGCAAGATCTAGATCTGACCACGAATCCCCGTCGCCTGTGCGTTTCCCTCGTCATCAAACTTGATTCCCGATGCTGCCTCTACTACCTTATATACACTTGGAAGATCAATATTGTCCTCAAGTCTTTCACGATCTGTAGAAAGATCTGGCGCATACTGCTTCATAGCAATTTGAACACAATCAATAAGAATATCCATTGACTTATCATTGCTTTCTGAAACCTTTGCAATACCCTCAAACTTCTTCATAAATTCACGAAGAAGAGAAATCTTCAGTGGTCGCATCTTAATCTTTGTACCATCCAAAAGTTCAATTTCAGATGTTTCATAAACTGACGTTGCCATAATTTATCCTTTCTTTTTGGTTACACAATTATAGCATGACGAAAGCCCCCCTGTTTCCAGAGGGGCAATCGACTATTAAGTTATTTTTTATCAGGTAGTGCTGTTGACTGTGCGGTCAACAATCTTTCCATATGAGCCATTGTTTGCAGGAAGCAAACGGAATGAAACCTCAAACATTGAGGCCTCGTCGCGCTTTGCTGATACTGTTACGTTGTCAATTGACAGCGCACGGTATGCAACGTAGATACGCTCAATGTAGGCGTTAGGATCACAGTCACCTGTGCCTGGGCCTACTGCAACGAGTCCACGCTCTACAGGACATTCTCCAATAGCACCTGATGTTAGTTCAAGTGTTGAAGCCTGAGAAATTGTTCCTGTGTCCATTGGGCTGTCCAATGTGACGCTTGCATCATAGTCACCTGATGGTGCTGCGATTGCAACAAGAAGGTTCTCAAGAGTTGCCTCTGCGAATGCTGTAGCAAGGTTAACCTGCATACCCTGCTTGTACAACTTTGCAACGTCAAGCAACTGGTCTACCTGCACCTCACCAAAATCTGGCTGGAACTGCAACTCAAGACCATTGGTTGTGAAGCCAATGTTACGAACGAGAGCCTGACCCTCTACTGAATCAGTAAGAGTGTCAAGGTAAGAATCGTCCTCAACAAAGTCTGGGAAGACTACTGTATCTGGATCAAACTCTGCTCCTGTTGAAACGAACATTGCGGCTGCGCCAACAATAATGTTCTTAGAATCTCCGCGTGTATATGCCATACTTTTTCACCTCTACTTCCATAGTTATTTGTGTTAACTATGGGGTGTTTCCTCATTTCCTATTATACAGGACTTTTTATAAATAGTCTTCAAGGGACTTTGTATAGTGATAACATATATCAATAACAAATTCTGTTATATAGTATGCTCTAGAGGAGAAGTCTCGTTTCATTTCAGAGGATGATGAAATTGATGAATCTGTTTGATAAATTCTCAAATAATGAAAGAATACTGGAAAAGCATCGTTTCCACCATTTTCCCTAATCCACTGATTAATATCTTTTCCAGCATCGTCCATTCTATCTAAAATAGTTTGTAATGCTGCCCCCCACAAAAAGGTATCTTCTTCATTTCCTTTAACATAATAAAGAAGTTGCTCTTTCTTCTTTGGATAAAATGGTCCACCACCAAGTTTAAACATTCTATCATAAATGATATACGTCTTGTTTTCCCAAGACTTTGTTCCCGATGCCTGATCACTAAGAGGAAAAATTGGAACTTTTGTTTTATACTTATTTTGAAGAGTAGGTTCAATTGCCTTCATAGTATCCCACAAATAACCATTTACTGCAAGTGGTGCTACTCCTAAGTCAGCAAAACTCATTCTATACCAATTCCCCTTATGTTTAGATATTCTTTACCAGCAACGATGCCTGGATTTTTACCGTATTTTGTTCCTTGAGAAAATTTTTGTAAGTATTCTCTTGGATATCCAAGTTTATCAAAAATTCCAGATCCCCTTAATAGTCCAGCACTAATATAATTATTGAAAAAATCTTGTATTGCATTTTCAAAACTACCACCAACTTCTGCCCCTCCTGGATTTTCTATGGTGACTGAAGCCGATGTAAAAATTGTTTCCCCATCATTTTCGAAAACCAAAACATTTGCATCTTTTGGTTCAATAGTTATTGTAACCGAGTCTTCCATAATTGTTGCTTTATCCCTAAAAACATCTCCAGAGTTAGGGGAGGGGGTTCTAGATGGAAGCAGTTTACCAGTAAACTTTATTAAATTTTTTGTATAAGAAATTGAAAAATCAAATAGTCTGCCATTTGGCTGACCAGTCATTTCCCATTCGTATATGTGATGAAAGGATTCTGGATTTGATCTGGCTTTTGCATCAATATATTTATTCAAAGCATCTTTGATAAAGTTTCCTAAATCTTTATTAAAATTTGTTTGAGAAATATTTATTCCATCAATAAAACCATTTGAATACTTTACTGTATTGCCTAAAATTTTGCTTAGGTTTCGTGTGTCGAAGTTTGTTTTAATCACTGACAATCACCTGCTTATCAGATCTATTGAATAATATCTTATAGTATTCAATTTGGTTCCATGGATTAACGTATGGCTCAACTGCCATTATTTCAAAGATAGTTGACTCTCCCGCTCTTTCGCCATATGACTCTGTATAAAACTGTGTATCAGTTCCAGCATCTCTAATATCAGTAATAATTATGCTTGTTATTGGATAGTTTATTCCTTCAATAGATACTCTGGGATCTTGCTTTGATCTACCGATCAATTTTCCTTCATATTCAAAAAATTGTGATGCCTTAAGTCCATCCTTACTTACTGATCCAAGAATTTCTGCATAACCAAGCAAAGATCTGTCAAACTCCCAAGTCTTTACCTCTTTACCAAATCTGTCCTGAGACTCTGTTGCATAATATATGTCCATCTTCATTGAAAACAGTGTCTCGTGACAGCATAGCATTTATAACACTCCTATTTTATAAATGGGAATTGTATAATTTTCTAAAATTCTGTCAACAATTAGATTGCCAGTTCCCTTCAGAGAAAGATCTGAATACTTTATTCTGAACTGATCAGTTTGATATTCTGTTATATACTTGTTTACATATGAAAGATTATTGCACTTGATATCATTGATAAGCATCTTTGTTGCATCTCTAATATCCTGCGGTACTACGGGCCAACCCCACTCTCCATAAACAGTGTAGTCCCAGTCCTTTGGAAACATTGCTGCCCCCCTGATTTCTGTCAGGGCAGTTACGGCATCATAGTCATCTCCATAAAGCATAAAGGAATCAGATGCTGCGACTGGTAGATGAACAGACTTACCCTGCATACGATTGTAGGACTCTGTTCCAGTTACTTGGATAGTCATTGCACTCTTATCAGGAGAAATAACATATGTATACTGTCCGTCAATTGGATCTATTCTGTCATATACCTTTACGTTATTTTCATATACACTGTTTATTTTATTTGCTCTTCTTGGTAATGCTAAATAGTCTGCACCCAAACCAACGGTTTCTACTTCTCCCCTTTGATAATAGAATCCACCCACCAGGGTATCTATTATTTGTCTCGCTGTTTTTTCTAAATTAATATACTCTTCTTCTTCTCCTGGGGTATCTGCTAGTGAAAGAGGATTTATGTATGGCCTATAAATATAAAGATTGTCAATGAGAACTGTTTCATCTGGTTCATCATTAAGATCAAGGGTATAAATATAAAGAGAGTATGTATCGTCAAACTTTTCAAAATCTCCAACAAGATCGTAAGTAATTACTCCAGAACCATTAGAGGTTACGACATATGATTCAACCAAATTTGTGTGATCGTCATAAATTTCTAGAGCATAGTCTGTGTTATTTGCAAATCCATCATATGAAACCTGCAATGGAAATGGTGTTTGACGTAATATATCCATTTTATAGACCGTAATATGACGCTACTTCTTCAGGAGTTGCTTGACGAATACCCCTGCGAGTAAGCCACTTTTCGGCTACCTCCTTTGTAACAATATTGTAACCCTTCTTTAAAGATCCAACGCCATTCCAGTGAAGGTTCTTTTCTGAATGAATTGCTGTCTTTGAATTATCTGGCTCAGACTTTGAAAAAGTCTTATCCTTAAAATTATCAGCAGTTGCTGTTGTCATAATTCCATTTTCATCTGCCTTTGTTGCAGACTTTGGGATTCTCTTTTCTGTAACAATCTTATCTGATCCGATAATCTTCTGCTCTTCTACCTTTACAGTAAATCCATTAATAATTCCAAGAATCTCTGACTTTCTCTTTGCATCTCCCAAGTCAATATCATTATCATCTGCATATGATTTAAGTTGAGCGACCGTCATTGTAGAAAAATCCGACATAGTTATTAACCTTTCCTCATTGTAATTATATCAGAATATGCTTGAGGGGGACTGGTTTAAGGCCAGCCCCCCACAAACATGTGGTTATTTAGTTATCAGGAAGGATCTGCACCAGCATCTGCGTAAGCAACTGCGTCTAGTTCTTCCCAAGTGATACCAAAGCGAACGAATACTGTGTATTCGATTGTGTCCTTCTTTGGCTTGTACTCACGGTTAACTGTGATATCGCGCTGGAAGCCCCATACACGGTTCTGTGGGAATGTCAAATCGACATAATCAGCAGGGTAGTAAGGAACTTCTAGAACTGGAATACCGAGAACGCGAGTTACGCGAGCATTACCAAGGGTCTGGTCTGCACCAGAAAGGTAGGTATCGCGTGCGCCGAATGTGTAAACAGCATCAGCAAGAGTACCGTTGCTAGCAACGATTCCTGCGAATGTGTCTGTGCCTGCATAGAACTTCAGGCCACTCTTTAGTGCGCGGTACTTGCGTGGCAAAGCGTAAATGATCTGCTGCATTACCTCTGGAGTCCACTCGTTACCTGTAACAGTAACGACTGCCTCATGAGCGTCGCCACCAGTTGTTACCTGGTTGACGAAACCGTCCATGATTCCAAGGAATGGATCAGCACCTCCATCGCCATTAATAGCCAAATCTTCGATATCGTTTGCAAAAGCATTTGTCATCAAACGAACGAGATGATCCTCAAGAGCACCACCTTCGATGTTATCCTCCAATGCCTCTGTTGAAACTTCCCAGTCAAGGCGAATCTTCTTGGTTGTAAGTTCAACCTTTGTGAAGGTAGCGCCAGCATTGGTGTACTCACCAAGAGCCTGGGCTGCTGCACGAATAACACGCTCTCCAACGTTGACCTTTTCGATTTCCATGGTGTTTGCACGCATGGTTACACGACGACCATCGTTAGCGAGAACTGTTGCGTCCCAAACATAATCGATGAAGCGACGAGCCTGCTCAGGATTGAGTAGACCTGAAGCAACACCTGTTGGGTTAACGGCGTTTGGGCCTGTGGTATCTCCGTAGTTGGCTGTTGGGATGTTTCCCAATACGCCAGCGGCGGGGTCTGTTACAGTACCAATTCCACCAGCAGCGAATGCACCCTGACCCTGATATAGACCTGGGTTAGGATCGCCATATTCGCCTGTCTCGCTGGGCTGGTTCTTCAAAATTTCTTCAGACATTGTATTTCACCTCCGTTTTTCTTTTAGTATTTTATGCAAATAGGTCGGACTTTGTGAGGAAACGACCGCCCCATAGTGATTTTTGAGCCTTTTCGAAAATTGGCTCCTGCACGACCTCGCCAAGATCGCCAGACTTACGGAAAGCGGTATCCTTTTCCACAGCATCTACGCGCTTTCCAAACTCATTCTTTACTGTATCAACTTCCTGCTTAACACCTGTAACAGTCTTGTTGAGTTCTTCAATCTTCTCATTAAGAGCCTTAATGGTGTCAGCAAGAGCGTTGAAAGCAGAATTCATCTCATCGGCAAGAGCCTTTGTTGGCTTGAGTTCATCATCATAACCCTTGCCGCCAGCACTCATTGCCTTATCCTCCATGTCGTCCTCTTCGTCCATGGATTCTGCTTCTGTCTCATCTGCCGTACCAGCCTCAGGAACTGTTTCTTCTTCGACTACGGCCTTTTCAACATCAACATCAGACTTTTCTACTTCTGATTCAACAGCCTTTTCTACAGTTTCTTCTACAACAGTTTCTGCTGCTTCTTCTGTGGAGGCTGTCTCAATTGTTTCTTCGTTCATCTTGCTTACCTCCTTTACATCATTTTTAATAGTAGAAAGAAGAGACTTTACTACCTCTGCCTTTTCTGCGTCACTAGTTTCTACGAAACCAATGTTATTCATACCCTTGTCGCATCGTGGGCAGTCTGATGTGCTACCAGCAGATAGTTGAACGATATCGTCCTCACTGCACCAAAATACGTTCTCAATGAGAGCCTTAGAAAGATACCCTCCAGTATGACCCTTTTCAATGCTAATGACATTTGCGTATTGGTTGGCAGGATTATCAACTAGTGATAGTTCAAAAAGATCATATTCTTTAATAATTCTAATTGACTTATCCATTTTTTCATCATATGTATCTTCATAATCTTTTACGCTGCCACCGATTGAAAAGCCTGTAAGTGTTCCATCAAGAACCTTTTCCCATGTATCCTGAGCGCCCTTGCTTACATAAGCAGATACAAAAACACCCTTGTAGATCTTTCCTGATTCCTGATCAAAGAAAGAATCTTCCTTAAATGATACGAGTTTTCCTACGGCCTTCTTCTCATCGTGCATTTCTCTAATGTTGCCACGGAATTTTTCGAAAGCCTTAACACTAGCATCAGATGGAACAATGTCTCCCTGACGATCAATATTATCAAGAGTAGCGAATCCTGAAACCATTCTTCGCTCTTTGTCTACTTTGGCTATTGGCATTGAAAGACGGAGATTGTTCCCATCAGACACCCAGTGCGCCTTACAAATATCCATACTATTCATATTATACCAACAATTTTATCAAATTGTTACTGTGTCCTTCTTCCCTCACCTTGAGGGTTTCTTCCATTTGTGGTAGCGACACTATCAGACGCATTGTTGGTCCTTTCTGAATCTCGCTCTCTGTTCTGTGCAAGATTGGCACGAGCATCTGTTGCCTGCCTTGGACTCATAGAGAACGGAGCATTTCCATCACCATCTGGTCTTGAGGGCATACCCAACTTCTCCCTAGCCTCATCTGGTGTCATAATTTGCGTCTTGACATATCTTTCAAAGATTTGAGACTGTGCAACTTCGTCTGTTAGAGTAAGTTCCTTAAACTTAAGGTTAATAAGATCAGTTTTTGTCTTTACAATCTTATTTACCATCTTTTCTACATAACGTTGTGCTGGACGAGTTACCTGCTCCTTAAATGTGCGATCCTGTGCCAAAGCAGCAGCCAAGCCGCCTGTATCAACACCACCCAACTTAGATAGCGGAACTTGATGTGCCATAAGAATATCATCACGATTCTTTTGGTGATACTTTTCAAACGAGGCTTCTTGAACATTAGCCTCAATTGGCTTCATCTCAAACTCAATCTTATTTCCTTCAGAGTCTGCTGGAAGTGGAACATAAAGTGTTCTATGATTCTGTCCCTTAAGACCTGTCTGCAAGAATCTAAAGAGTCTGTCCTCTGACTCACGATCAAGTCTAGCGCCCTTGACCACAACAATATAACGAGGAACAGCCTTATTTTCAAAGTAATCAATATTAAACTGAGATGCCAACTGATCTCCCTTGAGAGAAAGATATGCAGAAAGAATATCAGGAACTCCATAGAAGGTATTCAAAGGTGAATATGCCTTGAAATGAATAACCTCATTAGGTCTTGGGTCATCTGTAATTGGATTTGGATTTGTAGCACCAAAATTTCTGAAGTATACAATCTGTCCAGCAACAATTTGAGTAAATCCATCACGAATTCTTCTTACTCTCATTGTTGTTGATGGAATGTGACCAATATAGCCAATTTCACCTGTTACAGTTCTTCCAACCTCCATGTATCCATTGCCTGTGGATTCTAGGTCTGTATAAATCTTTTCCATAGTTGTAAGAAAACTATCTTCGTCATTAAGGCTTTCTAGCCATTCCATTGCGTCACCCTTGATACGCTCTAGCCTTCTCTTAGCCTTGAGCATGGCGCTTTCGTTTTCCATGTTTTCCATTCGCATAACAACGTCTGGAGCAGTATCAAAATAATATCCAAGGCCAACGGTATTTGCTACCTTGGCATCAATGGCTGCGTGATTCGCAAAGTTTGTATCATAAAAACTAGCAAGTTCATATAGGTTGTATGGTGGAGTAATTACATCAAAAACACCGTAACCATTTCTAAAAACTTCTCCTGGGTTTAACTGCTTTGATTCAGTATTGTCAATTCCAGAGGCTCTTACATGAGCAGTCTGAGCATATACTCCAGTAACTTGGCCCATCCTATTTGTAGGAATATTAGAAATTGCCTTCTCTATCTTATTTTCTGCACGACTTGTTCTTCTTTTGAAATTGACATTTAGCCCACGCATATCCTTGATTTCCTCCCAAGATTTATTAAATGGATCTTGTGAAGAAAATTCATTTTCTGCATCAATTTCATCAGAGTATCTGATGACAATTTCTTGTCTTTCTGTCATCCTTCGTCGCCATACTTTCTTAGAGTTTGCTGAGCATCGTATACGGCTCCCATATCATTAAGGTTAGGAATTAGACCATTCTTCATTCTATCTACCTGCTCAGAATATGTTTCTTCAGATGCTCTCTTAATTCCAGGATAAAACCATGGGGTTCCTTCTGGTTGTCCATAATGGGCAGCAGCCTTTCTAAGTTCTGCAATCTTGGCGAGGTCGTGCTTCATTGCGGGAATATTAAGGAGGTTTCCTTGTCCGTCATGAAAAAGGTGTCCACTTGGAAGTTTCCAGAAGTAAAGTCCCCAGTCGGAGTTCTTATGAATGACTGTGGCCTTAGACTTGCCAATTTTTGGCTTTCTTGTATTGCTCATGGTTAAATTATAGCAGACTATACTGGTTTATCAACAACTTTTAGCCATGTTGCGTCTGCATACATGCTAAAGTCATCCTCTGCAATCGAAATTCCAGTATTATCATCCATCACAACAATATTTGTTCCTACATATGAGGAATAGATGTTTGATGGAGTTGTAGAAAATACGGTTGCTTCATCAAGAATATAAACATCTCTCCATTCATTTGGAATGGTAAGCACTCCATTTTCATCATACCAATACTGCCAATCAAGGTTGTTTATTGGATCAATATCTGCATCAAATAAGACGCTGCTCCATGGTCTTGGAATTACAATACTAAACTCATTAAGTCCACTGGTCTTAAAGAATGAAACGTTGTCATATGAAGCACCATACAAAAGATTTATAGATCCAGTGAAGTTAGACATATCTAGAGGAGAGTCAAATGTAAAGCCTATAACATTCCACTGGTTTTTCATAACGTATGGATTCTTTACTGGTATACCGTTTTGATAAAATGTTATTCCACTATACTCTTGTTTTGTAATTCCATTTCTTGCTGCAATCTTAAATCTATTAGCATTAATATCTGGCTCTACTGTAAACTCAATAAATCCATCTTGATGTGTCAATGAGAATACTGGGAACTCTACCACGGGGGTATTGAAAATATCATACTTCATAAATAACTGTGCAGCACCAAGAATGTAGTTAGAACTCTTTGCAGCATTTATTGGAACAATAATTCCGTATTCTTTATCTTGATCAGTTTGTAAAACCTTTATGCCGCCCTTTTCTGTGAGATATAGATATGGAAGATTGTCCTTTCCAATCATAACAGGATTCTTTGACTTTCCGCTGTAATATATTCCAGTCTTTGTATATGGATAAATCTGCATACCAGACTTTGTTCCAATGGGCGTGAGGGAACTCTCATTGAGTGCCTTAGACGTAATTTCAAGATTCCTAACTCTAAGTGGGTTGCTGATAATTCCATCTTGTTGAATAACAAAATGAACAACAATAGCCACATTTTTAAAGTTAATTGTTTTTGGTGGATATATTACTGTTCCGTCTACTATTCTAAACTTTGTCTTATATGCTTTAAATGGATCAAGATTTGTATTTTCCTCATCTGCATATATTGTATAGGAATCTGTTAACTCTTTAAGATTTGTAAAACTTGTAAGAGGCTCATCTGCTCCCTCTGCTAAAAGTTGGAACGTAACAAATGCATCCAAGGATGATCCAGATGTATCAATTTCAAATACTACTGTAGTATTTTCTGCAAGGTCTGCATAGTCTGTGTATCCAGTAAGCGCTGAGTTATCTAAAATTGCATAACTTTTTTGAATTGGATAAGCATATTCTTCAAGTAACTCTTGATATACCCAGTTTGGATTATCAATAATAGTTTCAACTATTTCAATTAGAGATGGGTATCCAAAATTTATTTGCAAGTAATCAAGATCATAAAATCTTGATCCGTTTCTTTGAGATATGTATGAAGCAAAAGATGATAGTGGAAAATACTCTTCCCACTGAGAAGAAACTGAAATGTCTAAAAAGAATTGATTGTATCTGAAGAATGGAGACAGCGTATAGGATGCATAATGTGCTTCAAGAAGTTCATCACTAGTGTAATCTACAATTCCAGTTTCATTGTCAAACTGATCTTCGATTTCTCCATAGTTTAGTTGATCAGAAAATCCCACTCTATATATTTTGCCTTCAAAGGTTGTTGTCCCATCTCCACCGACATACATCTGAAGAACTTCTGGAGATCCAAAGAATGATGCAAGTTCATAATTAAATGCATTTGATAGGGTAGGGATGTGGAAACCGACAGCAAAGTGACTATTTGTTACAGTAAACCCTGTTCCGTCTAATTCTGTTCCATCAAAAACGTATGTAACATCATATCCATCAATTGCAACCTCAAATACCTTTCCATTTATTCCATTAACAATTTTTATAAGAGGCCTTGATTCTAATACCTCTTCTTCTACCTCAAAAATTCCATAAATTGCACTTAGTGGATTTGATAGGAATGTTAGTGATGTAAAGTTTATGTAGCATTGTTCTGTCCAGTTTGTTCCACCAACAGGCTCCCATGAACCAGCATTTAGATTTGGCCTAAACGTAATAAATTTTGGATGATCTCCTAAGGGATATTCTGCATCATTAACTAGTTTATTATCTTCATACCATTCTTTTATATCTCTACCACTTAAATATACATCTGGTAAAGAATATTGCGGAACAGAAATAGATGATGTTGTTGCAACAAGATTGTTATAGTATCCAGCATCCCATCTTTCTTTATCTGGATATATTCTGTTTGCAGTATAATTTGCATTTGCAAAACTAATAACTGCCTCTTCTCCATTAAAGGAATCATTAACAATTTCTATTGGATCTGTTCCTTGTCCCCACACAAATCTTTTCTTAGCAATGATAGATGGAATAGAATATGGGAATATTGATATACAGTCAATCTCCATTACATTTATATCTGAATAACTATAGACTCCGAACCAATCGCTGTCTTGTAATTCCATGTTTTCTCTATCAATTGTTATTTGACCGACCTGCTCACCATTGATAAAGAGAGATACTGTTTCTTCTCTTAAAGATATATGAACAATCATTGGTCTATACCATTCAGAGATATTGTGAGCAGTAAATTTTCCGTCAATAACAAGGGCTATAAATCCTTCTGTTACATATAATCCATCTTCAGAATCTAGTGGTCCAATTATCTTTCTTGATTCTTTTGTCGTTGGTCTTATCTTTAGCCAAAACTCAAGGGTGAAGTCTTTATATCTTCCGTCCTCAGAAAGCATAGTTTTTCCAGGAAATATAAACGAAGCAGTTTCATCTGATGAAGGATATATTTTTGTAACATTACTTGATCCAAAGACCATTGGAATTCCTTCATTTTTTGCTAAAAGTTTTCCATTTTCAACTACATAATATCCGTTGTCTTCAAGAATTCCATACTGATCTGCTGGAACAACATCGTTTACAATTCCAGAAGATACTGGCGCTGCTTCTGTAGTTGCTCCAAGGCTCTGTGACGAACTGATTTCTGACCATTGACCAACAGTAAGACCATTTATTATAAAGTTGTAATCTCCAGATAGACCTCCAGTATCAACATTAGCGCGGACAATAAGGTAGCAGTCGTCTGTATCAAACTCTTCAATATTGAATGTTGCCTCAAGTCTAATCCACTGTTCTATTGGAGTAGCATCAACTGTTTCAAGAACCTCTACCCAGTTTGACAAAAAGTTATCATAATACTTATATCCAAATTCGTAGTAGTTTACATATACAGATTGCTGATATAAATACATTCCAACAGAAAATGTTCCTAACTCTTCACTACATTGATCAAAAGAGAATAGCGCTGGGCTTATTGCCTCAATCATTGTATTATCAACAGCGGGGACACTTCCCTCTATCCCCGCATAAATATCACTATCAAATGGTGATCCTTGATCTGGCAAAGGAAGGCTATCGTTTGCTGTTCCCCCAGTAATTGTCCATCCAGCATATGGAGAATCTGCTTCAAAAGTTCTTTGCTGATCTGTAATTAAAGATATGTATGAAACATCATCGTCTAGGGGCCAAATGGCAAGAGGATGTTCTGAATAAAGTTTGGCTGCATAAAGATTTGAAACAACGCTCATTAAGATCTCCTAATTAATTATAGCAAAGGAGGGTAGTCCTCAACCAACTACCCTCCCCTGCCCATCGACCTATTATGCAGAAACTAAATCAACAATATCACATGCGCCAGCAGTACATGCCAGTTCTTGAGATCCTGTTGTAGAGTCTTCTATTTCATAAAGAGGAAGTGATGCCCAAGGAATGCTCTTTGGCATGGCAGCAACAGCATCCTTGTATTCTTGCTCAGAAATTGGCTGGTATGGAGCCTGCTTGTAAGAGTGCTCTGATGCTGGTAGGAAAGAAACTCCTCCAATATGATCAAAGTTGTTGTATACCCAAGCGGCTACGTCTACCCACTCATCTTCCTTAACATTGATTGTCACAGATGGATTATGTTCTGTCCAATGTGTTCGGTATGTCTTCCATATTTCAAGATGATCAATAGCAGAAAGATCTTCTGTAACTACCGCGTTCTTTGGTGCAGCAATTGGGAATGAAAATACCGTTGTAGCATCTGGCTTCATTACATCTGGTTCATTTGGAACTCCAAAGTCCTTGAGGAATTGAGTTAGCGGATCTTTGTTATCTGCACGAACAGTGCGAATGTAATGCTTTGAGTACCATGGGTGAATTCCAGAAGAAACTCCAGTCAACTGAGACACCGTACCAGATGGCTTAACAGTAGTGACTGATGCTGAGTGCTCAATACCCAAGGTGTCTGCCTCATCCATATTTACAGATACTGCTAAACCACGCATTTCCTCAAGCATGTTTGCAAGATCCTTATGAAGAGTTCCAGTCAACTTATTTCCAAAGATTCCTGTTAGGGATACGCCAAGAAGTCTTTCCTCTTCAGTATTATCCTTCCAAGTCTTACGGATGTACTTAAAGTTGCTCAATGTTGACTGCCAAGTTCCAAGAATTGTTGCAACACGAACCTTTTCAAATAGATCGTCAACAGTATCATTGGCATCAATAACTACCTCAGTTAGATTACAGAATTGATTTGGACGAAGAAGAATTTCTCCACAGGGGTTTGTTCCCATTACCCTAGAAGAATCACGACGCCCGAAACGATCAATATGCTTACGAACAGAATCCATATTATAAATTCCTCGCTCCCCCGATTTTGATTCATAAAGGTTTCTCCATTCTCTTAGGAATTGTGCTACGTTTGGCTTTGCGTTGTATACCGCTGAGTTATTGGCAAGGGCACGCTGTGGCTCCTGCTCCCACCATTGTCCTGACTTTGCCTTAGCCATCTCAAAATCATCAAGATTGGAGAGTGAGATAAGTGCTGAACGACGAACTCCTCCAACAACAACTACCTCGCCAATCTTACACATAATATCGTGTGCCTCAATTGGCTTAAGGCGACGGCCCTTAGCAATCTGGAATTGCTCAACAGTAAAATTAAACAGATCATGAAGTGGCTCTGGGCCTGATGCACGACCACCAAATGTCTTAAGTCGTGCTCCTGCTGGACGTACCTTGCTCATGTCCCATTCTGGAATCTGTCCAGTAACAAGAAGTCCAATTAGTTCCTTATATGCCTTAGCCCAACCCAACTTGCTATCTTCAACAACAATTGTTGTGTTTGTTGGATAGAATTCCTCTGAAATTACTGGAAGATTGCTGACATACTTTTGCTCCACGGAGAATCCTACTCCAGTTCCGTTCATAAGAATATACATAGCCTCATCGAAGGCTCTGAGGCTATCTACAGCAATAAAAGAGCAGTTATATGCTGCGATATTGTCTCTTTCTAATGCTGGCCCTGCGGTCATCATAGCACGCATGGAGGGCATAACCTTGTGATTAAGAATTGCATCTCTTACCTGTGAAAACTTAATATCATTTGGATCATAGTTATAGTTCTTTACAAGATGATTCTTCATAAAGTCCATGTAACGATCTACTGTTTCCACCCAAGTTTCTCTGCGGCCCTTTTCTTCTAGCCAACGAGAGTATCTTGATACATGAATAAAGTTTCTGTATGGATCTGAAATTGATCCATTGTCATTGATGAATGACATATGAACACCGTCCTTTGAATTGTAATAAGTCATTAGTATAGCAGCGATTTCTATACCTAGCAATTCATAGAAACGATAAAATTCAAAAAATGCTGCAAGTAATGAACTTTTACTATTAGTGACTTT
>Ga0129333_10000032_pt1 | contig 74748 bp, 54 predicted proteins | sample CPB6_08_DNA_FD_94474 | JGI IMG/M metagenome (GOLD analysis project Ga0129333, IMG submission 94474) | Freshwater to marine salinity gradient microbial communities from Chesapeake Bay, USA - CPBay_Sum_0.6_0.8_DNA | ecosystem: Environmental > Aquatic > Marine > Coastal | place: USA: Chesapeake... | reverse complement strand
TCCTGATGTGCTTCTTCGAAAGAAGAACTGTCTATATCGAAATACAAAGATGATAAACGAGTAGCGGAAGATATGTCTTGACTATTGTAGTGCCAAACAGATGTATATAAACCTTCGTTGTTATTTTCTTTGCGAAAATTTTCTACATTAGAAATATCTAATATTACTGGATTTTCCCCGTCTTTAATACGTATTACTCTATCTATTTTAGGTACATACTTTGCTACTTCTACATACTTCCATGAAGACAGAAACTTACTATCGTCATTCGGAATTCTCATATAAGCTTTGCCTTCATTTCTGAATCAGATAAAACAACCGAAGCTATTTTGTTACAGTCCTGTATTTCCTGTGAATAAGTTCTATAGTACACAGATTCTTTAATCATGTGTTCTATGTTAGATAGAATAAATATTCTATTGTTTATTCTATCTTCTTTCTCAAGAATTCTTTCTCCACTTTTCATTAATTAATTCACTATCCTCTATTACCGTATGTATTTTGCTTGCTATGTTATCAGCCAAATGAACAATATAGTCCATATATGTTATTGGATATGTTTCTGGAACGGGTGACCATGGACCAAGGTGACATCTCACCAATCTAAGTATTGTTTGAATTGCTTCTTCAGATATAAATAGACTTGTTGATTGAGCGTCGTTTCCATATTCTTTATCTATTGATTGACATTTAGATACAAATTTTCCAACTGTATATGGATGCATGGGATCGTATACAAAGCTTTCGCCATCTGCGGTTGGAGTTCCTTTTGTGATATCATGCAGAATACATGCAGCGGTCAGCATATCTATCTCATCTTGGCTTAGAGAGTATGAGTCTGCCATTATTCTAGCTATTCTAACAACTCTCTTAGTGTGAATAACATTGCCGCCAGGGCCATGTTCATCTGATGGATGATATTTGCCAGAAAAACTAGACGGAATCATCCAAAAAGATTCAGCTTTTAATAGCACAGATCTTACAAAAGAAGCTATGCTATCGTCCTGAATTAAATCTATTTCTTCTAATAGATCTTTTAGAACTTCATTTTCACTAGTAAAAACATCGCTAATGTCTGTCTTTAAAATTTCGTCTAATATATTTTTAGCCATTCCAACCACTCCATTTAGAACAAGGTGTATCAAAGGGACACTTTTTGCAGTAAGAGGTTAAACCTCTTCTAGGAACAAAGATTTCTTTTGAATATATTGTATCACACCAGTATTCTATTGAATCTACATCTTCTTGCGTAATTTTGTATTCGTTAAAAGAAAGATTGTTAGATAATAAATCTATGTAACCAAATTCTGTTTCAGATATTCTTTCACCATAATGATTTTTGAACAATAAATACATTACAGAGAAATCTACCTGATATAAATATCTTTGATTATTTTTATAGTTAAATATGAATTTTATAACATAATTCTTATTATTTTTTCTATAAACAATATCTATCTTGTCTTCTACTCTTATTTTTGGATTTAAATTTATAATAAAATCTTCAGATATAGACATTGGGATTATGTCCATCTCACTATATAGCTCATGAAAGCGTAATAGGATTCCAGCTGCTTGAGTAGTCAAGCTTGAAACATTACCATATGCACTCTCGTGCTGTTCAGTAATTATGTCGTAGTGACTAGTATCTTTAGGAAACCAAATTTTTTCCCAACGATTAAGTAAAGACGAGTATGATGGAGTTATTCCACCCTGCTTTTTAAACCAAAAAAAATGTATTATATTTTTTATACTGTTTTCAAATTTTTGCGTATATAAATCTCTAGAGTAGATTGTTTCTGGTTTTTTTTCCAGATATCTATAGTCATATAATCTTTCGCATAATTGAAAATCTTTTATTGCTTCAGATGTTAGTGTTAGCATTAATCAAATCCTTCTCCATTTAAAAGACTCTGAAGATCTGTTTCTCTAGAATAAGAACTAGCAGTAACATGTTCATATTCTTCATAAATCTTTTTTTCGTCGTTATATCTAACTAGCGGCGGATCATACATAAAAGCAGATCCTGTTATTCTATTCTTAGGAATTTGCAGTTGCATTACGTGCTCATCCTCTGTCTCATCTTCTGATATGAGTCTTTTTTCTGTAATAAATATTGTTACAGCACACTTTTGTTGAATAGCCAAAGACCCACCAGTATCTGACTGTTGTACAACTTCTCTTTTTTCTTTCATTCTATTAGCGTTTTCTTGAGCTGTAATAATCAATACGCAATCCATATCTCTGGCTAGTTTTTCTAATCTAACCATCATTTCTTCAAACTCGCCCCATCTAGGCTTACCCTTGCCATTTCCTCTGGTAAACATTGACTGTATAGTATCTATTATTACTACATCGGGTATTTTATCTGCGTGTCCGATTAGATCTCTCAACCAAAACTCTAGATCTTCAAAGTATGGAGTATCCGGATCATGGCGAACCATCAATCTGTCCCCCCACTGCTCAAGCTTCTTTTTAAAAGTCTGCAAATAAGATTGCTTCTCTGGCTCTGACCACTTATCTGATTCAGAATAAACATTCTTTCCAATTATCTGAGTCATTAGGATTCTCTCCCAATGGCCTATTGCTTCCTCAAAATTAACATATAGAACTCTATAGCCATTATCTAGCCAATTATTTGCTAGGCATTTAGCAAATGTACTTTTACCCTTGCCAGAGGGAGCAATTATTGCATGAACTGCACCCTTAAAGAAGCCACCATCATCAGTGTATCCCATTGCTCTATTTAAGGATTTAAATTGAGTTGGAACAAAACTGGGTATATCTAGAAGCTTATCTGCTCTACCCAAAATATCGCTAGCAGTTGTTAACTTATCAAATGGATTATATTTAATAAGATTTTCTAGCTCTTTTATTTCTGAAGTTATTTCGCCAATTCTAGAAATATCTTCCTGAGTCTTTAAACCCTTTTTACTAAGCAGGATTTGAAGCTCCTGCAGATAATTAATCTGCTTTCTTTTATTAGCCTTATACTTCAATAATTCAACTAACGATTCTTTATCGCTAGTCTCTAAATCCTGAATGTATTGAAGCATTATCGTTACACGGGGACTACCACCCAACGCCTCATGAATATCTGTTTCTGACTCTAGCCAAGATTTAAACGCTATTGAGTCTACATAATCCAGATTTGTGGCTTTATGAAAAGCTAATAAAGCTTCATAAAACTCATTAACACCTTTATCACCATGAATTGTTCCAACAATATCTGTTGATAGATTTTCGCTGAAATAGTTAATTGCCCCTTTTTCTTTAAAGCATAGGGAGAACACCTGATACTCTAAAGGGCTATCTTCCATTTCATGGAGATCTTCTTTTATCATTTAGTTTTTTTTCCTTAATTTTTTGATATAGATTTTTTTTGTATTCAGAGTTTCTTTTTTTTGCTTCTAAATAAAATGGATTTTGTTTGATTGACTTTTTGAATGAGACATCTTTTGCAATGTGTTCGCTGTCCCTAATTGCTTCCAATATTCTATCATAAACACTGTCTTCTGTTAGAGAGTCGTTGTAGCGAAAAACGACTAATGCAATGCCATTATCTTTGCAGTATTGGACTTTTTTAGCATCTCTTTTTTGAGCTTCTAAAAACTCATACTTAGATTCAAAAAATCTACTAGTGTAGTAAAAGTGCTGTCTTCCGTGATACTCAGCTGCAATCTTATAAGTAGGGCAATAAACATCAAACTTTAACCTATCACCTATATGATATTCATTAACAATTTCTTCTCCAGGAAGAAGTTTTTTCATAATAGAGGTTAGAGCTGTTTGTCCTCTAGACATCTTTCTTCTAGAGTTTTTTAACCAATTTAATCCAAGTTGATTTATTTTTTTATTAACGTCAGAAACATTGACGTCAATTTCTTTAGCGATGTCTGCAATGGACATGTTGGTGTCCATTAATAAATCAATAAGAAATTCTATATCATCTTCTTCAAACTTTTTATTACTTGATGACATATCATGCTGGATTATATGTAGTCTTGCTAAGAGACAAAGTTTTGCCAAGATCTATAATTGACATATTTAGATTTTCCCAAACCTTTGACATTAAGGCTAAACCAAGAACTCCACAATCCATCAAGCAGTAATCCGCTCCGCCTTCAAACTCCGACAGCTGTGCATAGATGTTGTCTAACTTTTCGTAATAATTTGTGTAGGCAACGTTGATGACGTGAATGCTAGATCCAAAGTGTTTTTGGATTAGCTTTTTATCATGAAAACTAATAATAACACTTGGAGTATTTTTTACGAAATAGTTTACAGTACTTGTATAAATGTCTTTATTATTCATGTAATAATATTCAAATATATTAGAATAATAATACTCTGCGTTTTTGTGTAGACCTATTTTATAGTGTTTGCCGTCTTCTATTTCTGGAACTAAAGTATGAGAAATTGCTTTCATAACATTCTGCTCTGAGTTTTTCAGAGAAGCTACAACACTTTTGGCAAAATGACTAGGAAAAGAATTGTCTGCGTTTTTAGATAGCGCTATGATTGAAGATTTGGGTACATTAATGTACGCAAACTTTTGCTTAGTATTCATAGCCAATGTTAACTTGGTTATGGATTGAGCTGGATTTAAACAAGTCATTTTATACCTTTCAGATGCCGAATGTTCCCCAGTTAATTAAAACTGGATCTTTATCAATAATAGAATTAATATGATTTAAATTGTGAAATTGACCACCATCAAGTTCTGAATATCTTTTATATTTAGCTAGTTTATCTTCATCATTAATATAGCCTAGGTGCTGCATAACTAAGCCTGACTCTATCCAGAAATTTCTCTGCTTAACCCAGTCTACTACGTATGTAGGTTCAGATCCACATGCTAACTTTCTATTAGCAAATCCGCCACCTTCAACAAATCTAAATATTCTAGAACTATTATTTGGAGTCCATAGTTTATCTACTCTATACTGCGTATCATTCCACATATGATAAAAGCGAACATTGACTACATCATATGGAGATGAAGCTAAAACTTTAGCTATTTCTAAATTATCTATATGATATAACTTTTCGTCACAATCTATTGCAATAATCCAATCACCCTTTTTGGCAAACTTCTCCATATTTCCCCACGCATATGCGCGGAGCTTGCCCTCATGAGCTGCAAACAATGGCTCTGGAGTACGAAATACTTCTGCATATTTGGCAGCTATTTCTGGAGTGTTGTCGTCTGAACAATCATCGGTAAAAATAATTTTATCTACTTGCGTAGATAGTCTTTCAAGTATATCTTCTAGAAATCTAGATGATTCATTTCTACCAATTACTTGTGCGTATATCATAATCTAATCCTATCTGAAAAATGGTTTGAGGGGGATTACTCCCCCTCGCACCTAGCTTACGTCAGTATTTTGTATTTCAGCCAACGAGCTGCTCGTGTGCCTCTACGGCTGAGATGCGCTCAATCTCTACATCCTTGAAAATGAGCTCACCAGGAACACCGGCGGGGCGACGACCATTGCTCATTGCAATCTTCTCTGCCTGTGTCTTATTGTTAGCCTTCACGATAGCAGTTGTTGTTACTGTGAAATACTTGAACTTATTGTCTGACATTTCTAGCCTTTCGTTTATTTTGTTGGATAATTGCTTGCGATATATTCTATCGCATCTTGCATCGATGATGCAAGTTTTGTTGCCATATATTTCAAATAAACTCTATTTTTATTTGAATCACAGCAGAAAACTACTGCGGGTTGATTATTGAGTTTAGCCCAAGCCAACTCAAAATCAGTTCCTATATATGGACGATTTGGTATCATATATTCTACCAGAAGAATATCCGCTCTGCGTTGCATAAACAGATTTTTTTCTACAATTTCTTCTGGAGTTTCATATTCCTTGTCTGCAATAGTTGTTGGATCTAAAACATCATATCCATTTAAATGTAAAAGTTCAGTAGCCTTTTTTCTCCATCCAGTTGCATACGTGCCAACTTCTTCAATTGCACCTGACAAAAATATTTTAAGCGGCATAGTTTGCTCCTGGCCAATAATATTCTAGATCATTAGGTTCATCAAAAAATTGCGAGTAGTAATCAGCGTCTTTACGAAGAAGATTTGATCTATGAGATCTATGAAATAGATCGTTACCAAACCATGGTGGCATTACTACACTACCAGGTTCTATTTCTTCATATGACATATTGTTATTATATCCTCTACGAGTCCATTCACGAATAGTTATATTCTGATATAACTTCAAAGCTGACTCATAGCCAGTCCACATTAGCGTGACTGGATGATTTCGCCAGCCTTTCGTAGGCGTTCTTTGAAGTAAAATATTAAGAACTTGAAATGTTTCAACACGTTGTTTTCCTAGTCTACGATAGTCTAATACTTCTACTGATTTCTGAAAATCAGCATAAGGTAGAAATGTTTGCACTTTAGTCCTTCTTGAATTCTGTCCATGTCTTGTCGCCAACACCATAGTATTCTCTGGCTAATCCAGCAGCAACTATATCAGTGTTTAAGCAATTTCCGGCTTCGTTCCACACTTTAGCTAAAACTCTTCCATACTTTTCATTCTTATCAATGATTGTTTCTATCTTAACTCTATGATTAGCGGCTGTCAACCATTGATCGGTAAATTCTTTTGCTGCTAATCCTTTTTGCTTTTCTTCGACATTAGAAGTTCTACTCTCTGGAGTGTTAACGCCATATAAGCGAACTCTACCTTTCTTGAGAACATCAAAGCCAAGATCAATGATAATATCAAATGTATCACCATCAATAACCTTTTTTACTTCTGCATTATATATCCATGGGTTTAACTTATCTGACATTCTAATCTCTTTCTATTCCTATGTAATCACATGCTTTTCTAAATATTTCTCTACTGACTGAAAATTTTGAATCAGCTTCTCCACCAACTGGTGATGACTTATGCCAACTATGACCTATGGATACGCTACCGTCATAAACAACATTGTATCCACGATGTCTGGCAAAATACGAGCACCAGGTCTCTTCATAATAGTGAGGGGTTGGCAGAAATGCTCCTGTAGCGTTGGGGTATATTTCTCTATATTGAGGGTCATTTGTTAGAGAATCCCAAACCGATCTTCTGATAAAGTATGCTGAACCAGACACTGTTACGCAGTTAACTCTATCTTTGTAAAGTAAATCTTTTGGATCGTGTTCTCTCCACGCCCTATGTTTTGGGGCAGTGTTACTTCCAATAATTCCTGCGTGGGTTATGTGTCCAGCTTCGTCTCTTTGCTTTGGTCCAAGTATATGTATATCATTATTTTCAAGAAAAATATTTTCTATTTTAACCAGATCAGCGCTGCTCATCCATACATCTGAGTTTAAAAGAGCTATAATATCAGATTCTCCAGAAGCCGCTAACTGATTGCAGGCGGCAGAATATCCTATATTGTCATTGTCATAGAATTTCTTTATTTTATATCTGCCATAATTATATTTTAACCAGTAAACACTATCATCTTTTGATCCATTATCCGCTATGTGCAAATTCCATACCTTAGGCGTTTCATGAAGATCATGATGGAGACAGTCTAGAAACCTATTTAATAATGGCCTAGTGCCATAGTTTACTACGCAAAGATCTATCAAATTAAATCACCACTTTACAACTGTTTTAAATGCTTCTGATGGACTAAATCCAAAGTCTACTAGGGTAAGAAATTCATCCTCTATATAATCTAGTTGATATGTGGGATAAAATTCTATTAACCTATTTAAGTATTGGCCTATAGACGGATCTAATTCTTTTCTATCCAATTTTTTTCTAGAGTTTCTACTACCAATGCTAGCGCCCAAGATAAACATGAACGTTATAAACGCTAGTTTATCACCATTCTTCATAGTTCTCTTCGGAATTGTCAAAATAGTTTTCGTATGCTTGATTACGGACCATATCTGCTACTGCCCTAAAAGAATCTGAATATTCATCTTCCTGTTGAGTCGCTAAATAATCATAGGTTTCAGCTATATGCAAAGCTGTATCATAGTCTACAACTATTGCCGTTTGACCATGAAGAAGTTTTACACTTAACTTCTTTTTATTATTCTGCTTCTTTGACATTATCTTCTTTCTCACTATCTATTTTATAAAATGAAATATTATCTGTATCTGGTTCAAATGTAATAAAAAATATATTCTTGTCTTCAGGCTTATATCCTTCTGGCGGTGGAGTTTCCACTGCTATCTTTTTAGAAGAACAACCATATACTTGACTGTGATTTTTGTAGATTACTACATAATTAAGCTTTGATGCCGGCATTTTGTACCTGTATTACCTCAATATTGTTTTGTCTTAAGAATTTTTTTACATCTTCCCATTGTGCGTAAGCGGTGTCTGCCATATAGTATATTGTACTTACGGTTGAATTAGCTATTAGCTTTGCACAGGAATAACAGGGTGGTCCATTTATGTATATTTTTTTTGCCCTAGCAGAATAATCTGAGTGAAGTAGAGCGTTTGCTTCTGCATGAATCGCTATACAGTTATCATAGTTGGATCCGTTTTCTGAATTTTGCAACAGTCTTGGACAACCGCCATCTTCACAATGAGTTGAGTTTCTTGGGCCACCATTATACCCCATTCCAACTATATGACCTAGCTCATCCACTAATACTGCAGCGTATTTTCTTTTGCCACATGTAGAGAATATCTTAGATGCCTCAATGCAAAGTTGCATGTATTGCATATCTTTTCTAGATACGTCTGGATAAAATCTCATAATACAACACTGGCAGCTGCTAGTGCTCCAGTCATAAGGGCTAAGAATACTGCTAACGATCTTTGTCTGCTATTTTTTAAATTTTGATTTAGCATTTGCATACTTATAGACCAGTTGATTAGAACTGTAAAAACAATTATTCTGAATATATCCATTACTGCGTTTTCGTTAAGAGTTGAATTGAAACAGGGAACTTTTCCATTGCAAGAATGCTAACTGCTTTAGCATAATCTTGTATTTCTTTTTGAGAATCTTCAGCCAATCTCTGACTTAGAAATAGGGCTACAGATTGTAAGCTACAAGACCACCTATATACCACGTGCATGGCATATGCTGGTAAAAACAGTCTGGCCTGCTCTGGTGCAACACCATTCTGCATAGCCATACTGTATAAGGCTTCTCCCTGTTTAATATAATCTTGCAGTTCTTGTGTAATCAGAGATCCAGTCCATGGATCTATTGGACCGCCAGATCCCTGCTTCTTGTTGTCGGGGGCTAATCTCCACTGCTCACTTGTTGGTATATAAAATTCAGGTTCCATTGTTATGTATCTTCTACTAGATTCATTCCAGGAATCCATGGTGTGATCTGAACCAACAACATATTTCCAGTGTTGACGTGCAACCATTAATGGAGCTTTAAATTCAAATGTCATAAAAGCATGTCTAAACGGTGACATATGGTTTTCTCTAACCAAAAACTCTAGAAGTCTACCATCTTGAACAGACATTTCTTTTGACTCTTTTGCAAAAGAAGCCCTAGCAGCGTTGACTACAGATAGGTCTGATCCCATCCAGTCAACTAATCTTACATATCCATTGTTCAATACTGTTATGATTCTATCTTCAGTAAAATCCGTCTCCGGTATCATCTTCATCCTCTATGTTCATCATATCATCATGATCATCTTCATCACAATCTTCATCTATTATAGCAAGTTCTACAAATTTATCCTGCATACAATCGTTGAAATCTTCTGATATTTTGTATATTGACGCTATCAACTCAGCAACCTCTCCCTCTGGATCCTTTAATAAACTTTCGTCTTGAAGGATTGATAGTATAATCTCACTTATATGAGATACGCAGTCAGAAAGAGATTGCTGAACCAATACCAATTCTTTAATACCAAGTGTTATGTCAGATTTATAAGTTTCAGACATGTTTTTTAAATCTTCCGAATTAACTATTTCGGAAAATATTTTTTCAAAATCTTCGTTATCAAAGTTTTCTTTTGACATTGGGCGTCCTTTATCGTTAGATTATTTTATTGGACAATATCCACCTTCGCACTCCAGGCTATCAATTAAGTCAAGATTACTAGAATCTGTAAAGGTTAGATCTGATTTAATTTTTGACTTAAGTTTGAGATAAGTATCTGAATCAATCTCTTCATATGGAGCAAGATTGAAACCATGATCGCTATGAAGAAGGAAAGATACTGATTTGACCTTATTCTTATAGTTCTTTTTCATCCACTCTTGAATTTCAGGAAGTTCTTCTTTTCTATAGTAAACTGTTACTGAAACATTGTTATCTGCCCATATTGACTGAGCTTTAACAACCCATTCCAATTGCTGGATAGCTGTTAAGTCTTTTGCAAGAGTTGCATGCTCGGGTGTTTGACATGGGAACTCAACTACACATATGGTGTGATTTTCTTTTCCATCTAAACCAATGTCGTATTGGACCTTATAACCTTTTTCTCTACAATAGTTAACGAGTGGATCATTAGATCCCATTCTAACTCGTCTAATGTAGTACTTGGCGTAGGCTGGATGAATTCCAGGCGTAACACCAGCTAGAAGACTTAAGGTTCCACTAGGCTTCACTGTTGTTAGTTTTATTGAAGGGTTAATATTGATATTTTTTGACCAGTCAATATCAAAATTCTTTAAACTTTTATAAGCTTCATCAACCCAAGAAAGCTGTTCATCTGTTGCTTGCAACCACCCAGTAATACCCTGGCCTAGTCTTCTATTCTTTTCGATGACATCTTGACTCTTTTTATACGGATAAGATAGGGTTGTTATAGCCTTTTGAGTCTTGTACAAAAGCTTGCTAAGATCTAATAATTCTTCTTTTGAAGATATATTAGGAAGGAATATCTCCGCTAGATTGCATGGTTCGCCATCCTCTAATCCAATTTCTCCACAAGGATTTGTTCCAATAACCTTGCTATCGTTTGCCTTTTCTCCTAAGCGACCATTCTTGCGAATGAGATTTCTATTAATAAGACCATAAGGCTCTCCTGATCCATCGTAGCCCTTCCAGAACTCATCAATAATTTCTTCATAGGAGTCCGCATATATTGAATTATTTGAGTTGGCGCGCCATGCTGGAATATCGCCCTTACCCCAATTCTTTGCTCTTAAGAAAAGAAAGTCATCAGGATCACCTATAGCTATTTGTGCTGATCTTCTAGCTGACCCTGCAACTACAATCTTTCCAATAATATTAGCTATGTCAAGCGCGTCAATAGATCTAATCTTTTTACCAATTCTTGAATCTAGTATGTCGCATATATTCTTTATGCCCTCAATTAATACCTCTGGTCCGGATGCTGTTCCGCCAAATGTCTTTAGTGGAGCACCGTATCCTCTAATTAAAACTGTGCTATAACTAAATGATTCACCTGTAAAGAAATAGCTATCCAGCACTCTGCCAATTAGAGATGACCAGCCTTTTCTAGAATCGGGAACAATAAAGTCTGCGTCATTTGATTTGATATGTTCAATTTTATCTACTTGTTTAACTTTTGGAAAATCATGCACGTTTGCTCTTTCAACAGTAAAGCCTACTCCACCACCAACCATTAAGTGGTCCATTAAGAACTGAAAGTCTTCTACCTTAGATATAGTTGTCATCCAACAATTTACTAACGAAACCCCACTCATCTTCTCAACTAACGGAGTGCCTAACTGCCACAAGCAGCGTCCAGCAAAAATGCCCTTTAGATTAAAGATGTAATCAAACAATCTTTCGGCTTCATCCTTAGTGTACCCAGCACCTATTGCCTGGGCTCCGTTTATGCAGCGTGCTATTGTTTCATGCCAATATTCTTTTCTGCCAAGAGACTCTATATCTCTAGAATATGTTCTTCTATAGACTATTTCTCCCAATCCATTAAAGCCCCATGGTGCGATTTTATCTGCGTAGGAATTTACAAACTCCTCAGAAAGAATATTGCTTTGCATTTTTTTCTCCTAAATTACTGATATATTTTTTGTTTGTTTTTAATAATTCTGCTGACTTAATCTTAACTATTTGATCTATATTATATACCTTATGTATCTGCTTCTCAAAGAAATAGCCACTTCTCCAATTAAACACTTTATCTACATAAAGTTTGTGATTAATAAATACGTTACATATAACTGCTCCGCCATATGCTTTAACTAAGTTTGCAAATTTTGTTTTTAAATCTGGTATATCAACATTTTCTAAATCTTCTAGATCTTCTGCTTTTCCATAGATCCAGTTAAAAGCTTGTCTAGTAATAGGTGATATGTCTATTGGATCTATTACGCCAATTGATATAACGCTACTTCTATTTTCGGAAATTTTTATATCTTCCTTTAAAACATCTACATACATAGAAAACCAGTCGTGCTGATCGAATTGCTTCCATCCAGTACACCAGAATAGTAAATTTTTTGGCTGTTCTGGTATTGGTGTTTTTTCTACAAATGGTAGTAGGGTTGCGCAAGCGATAGCTCTCTTAACATAGTTTTTTGCATCTTGTTCGTTTTTGAATTTATTTGTAGAATTCTTCCACAATGATGCTATGTGTTCTGACCAATCTATATTTGCTACATATAACTTTAGATACTTTTCAGCAACTGCGATTGATAGATTGTTTGTATCTACCACTTCTTTTGCTTGCTGTATAGACATTGTAAATCCCTTATAAGTTCAGATAAAATTATGTAAACTTGTATACTAGTGTCAGAAAACAAGCAACCCCGTCTATTCTGACGGGGCAACTTGTGTTCTAAGATCTCATGCTACCATTATAGCATGGTCTTGAAGAAAATGTTGTTAGCTTTTGAGTGTAGCTGCAGATTCTGGGTTTCCAACTTTTGTAGCCACAAAACCCTTTATTACGCTTATGCCTGCTGCTACTGCTGCAGTCGCTGCTGACTTCAGTTCATCAACACCACCTACAGTATACACTGCAATAAACGCCTGAGCTGCTGTCCATATTGCTCTTTCGATAATATCTTTGTGTAATTTTGTCATTTATAATCCTTTACTTTGAAAAACTTTTTCTAACCAGCTTCTCTATAAGAAGATGAAATGTTAAACCTAGCCACACTCCTGTAAAAATACTTCCTGATAATGGTTTTTCTGTTAATCTCCAAAAAGATCTAGTTAATGTTTCAATCTTTTTAGACTTTATAGCATAAATATCGTATGCTATAATTCCTAATGCCAACCCACCCCAGGCAATGGTGCCACTTTTCCTATCTTGTTTATCAAGAATTAGGGGAGTGGAGAAGGCATCAGAGAGCTTGTGCTGAAGGGACGCCATACCATTCTTGGACTTTTTCACGACCATACTCACTCGTTACATTAGCTTGACCATAATCAGCTGTGAATACAACTGAACTGGTGACGCCGTTATGACGAGCTGGCTGGAAGAATCCGAATGAACTAGGAGCTCCCTCTGCTTCAGTTCTTTGACCATGACCGGTGTTTGCAAAAACATTTGATGATGTAACACCGTCGAAAATATAATTGTTATAACTATAATCACTTGTTCTATCTGCATGACCAAAGTCTGATGGGAAAGCCTTAGCTCCTGTTAATCCCTTAAACTCTAGTGGACGGAATCTTGCGCCTTCATAAGTTGCTGTACCATCAGCAAAAGTTCCCGATAGTGGATGAATGTATAGTGTAGATCCAACAAATATCTGTGAAAGAAACGATTACCAGGATGCTGACCAGTACCTGGTACATAGTGATTGTCTGGTGCACCGTCCAAAACATGGCTTGTGCTATACAAAGGATAGAATGAGTAAGTGCCTGTGCCCTTGCTCTTTCCAGTCATTGTGGTATATGGATTGACCATTTCCGCAGTTGATCTGCCCTTTAGAACTGGTCTAGGTCCTACATAAAAAGTGGCCATTTTATTTCTCCTTATAAAAATATTGTATGGTTATAGTAATTAAAAATAAGATTTTTAAACTAGTTATATTCAACAATTAAGTCTGACAAAATTGGTGGGGTACTGTCATTTGCCATATTTAAAGTAACCTCAATCCAAACATAGTTATTTGCACCGGGGTTTTCCAAAGAGTATGTTCCGCTGTCGTCGTATATTATGCGATAACTAAAAACATCATCGATTTGACTCAGGGGAACATTATATATCTTTGGTGTTACATTTGTAATTTCATTTATAATATCTCCAGAGGCGGGAGTATACTTAATTATTGTTCTTCCTGTTGGGAGGAACTTTTCATATCTTATATCTAAATCTGAAAGACCATAGGTATAAATAAACTTACCTAGTTCTGTCATATAATTTCTTTGATTAAACTTTATTCTTATTGCAGTTATATCTGTTTCTGGAAATAGAAAATACAAAGGACCAGAATTTCTAACTGTATCAGATCCAGCCGTGTACCAACCACCAGGTGCAACTTTGCCAACAGCTGAAGTATCTGAATCATAGTACGCATTTTTGTTTAGTGGTATCCAAGTATCCGAAGAAGATAGTGTAGGATTTGCTTTTGTTGTGTATTCTATTGAATAAATATCGCATCCAAAAGCTGGATATGGATTTAGCTTAATCATGTTTGTTTTCAATGATCCAGCTAACTCAGCAGGTATTTTTATGTACAGCATCATTTGCGCACCAGTAGTTGGGTTTGTTTCAGAGATTACATTTCTTCTCCAAACCTTATCTGAGGCATCTAGTATTGCATTGTAGATTGGCGTTGTGTCTACGACTGCGCCAGTAGTGTCAACTCCAGGGTATGATAGGTCTATTGTTGCCTTAAAATAGTCTGGAACTATTTGGCCTATTCCAGCTTGTCCAAACTTTAATTTTGAAAATGACCCACTGGATACCCTGGGTAAAGATATTACATTATAGGTTGGATCAAAGCTTAACAGCTCTGTGCCAGCTACAGCAAAACTTGTTGAGATAAAACTTGAATAGTCCAATTGAGAGAATGAATGTATGGAAAGATATCCGCTCGCCTGTTCTAATGCCGAGACTCTATCTCCAAGATCTTTTATGGCGTTTGTTAAATAAATATGATCTTTAAGTACTCGTTCAAAAACGGTACTTAATCTATTGTCTACAATGTTTGATTTATTATACAAGTATACTAAATCTTGATAATTTTCTTCTATCCTAGCATTATAGTCTGAGCTATCTACTGGACCATTATATTTATAATCTCTTTTTTGAGTTCTGATTATATCAGCCATGTTATTCGCCATTCTCTAATCTGGTAACTTTATTGAATAATCTAGATAACTTACCACTTAATTTATCGGTGGCATCTATCTGTAGGTCTTGTAGTGATGCGCCATCTTCATCTATATATATTTGTATTCCATCTATCTCAGTAGACACTCCATCTTCCAACTTAACTTGTTCGGTATAATTTGACAGATTTGCTATAAAATAATTTAATTTATCTAAAATAGATTCATCTACTTGATTTAACTCATTTAGTATTCTAGTAAAATCTATTTTAAGTACATTTGTTTCCACATTCTCTAATAAGCTACTTCTATTAGATTTAAACTTTAGCCTATTTATTTGCATTAAGGGTTCTCTGGGCGGATTAGCACCCGGTTTCCTATAAGTTATTGACATTCTAACCTTCTTCGTTATGCTTAAACTTTACTCTAATACTGTCTATAGATGGAGATACTAATGGGTTATTGCCCCTGTATAAATCTGCTCTATACCTTACAGCTGTTATTGGATTTGATATTTCGCTAAAATACTTTATTTGAGATCTACCCTCTAGATACTTGGATGAAATAACATATCTTGATCCAAATACATTATCTATAGTAAATACAAAAGAATTATCTGACACACGCTGTCTAAATTCATATGGATCTAAATATGAAAAATAATTAATAAATAAAGTTCCATAATCTGATATATTTTTTCCAGACATAATATTAAAGGATACTAAACCTTCAAAATTCTTATCATAAGTTATTTTAATATAATTAATTCCAGTTTTAAAGTTCCATTCAATATCTCTAGATAAAGTTCCAGATGGAATATCTGCTATCAAAGTTTCATTTAAGTAGATCCCTAAATTAAAGTCAGATCTACTTTTTGAAACAGTGTGTATAACTGATATATCTCTATCACAAATTATTTTTCCATCTAATAAACCAGAACAAATACCATTCAATCCAGGACTTATGGAACCTAACTGATTTTCTATTGTTGAAGAAACTAGAACATCAGATGAAGTTACTCCAGAAACTGATTCCGCCCATACATTCAGTGATTTATATATTTCAACGGTATTTATACTAGACGACCTGACAATTGCATAATTCTTAAATGAATTCAATCCATTTAAAATAAATGGTTGATTTATAACATCTTCTCCAACATTACAAATCTTATAAACAGTTTTTCCAGAATAAATAGATGTACTTGGATTCAAATCATTTATGTTTTGAGATGTTGTATTCAAATCTATTAATTCTAGGCCACCAACGATACTTGCTTGATCATATATTAGTTTAGAAATTCTATTAGTGGATTGAATATTTACTATTGTTGGATTTACATTATTATTTGCATTTGTTGGATCTATAGCTATCCAGTTGAAACCTTCTATGCCAGAAGCACCCGGTGTATCTGCTGCAACAAAGTAGTTTACTTCATAACCAGATCCAACTTGATGATCAACTTCTAGACTAACTGATTCTATTGATAATAACTTATTATCTTTTGTTGGTATTGTTATTGGTTGTGACACTATTGTAGATCTTTTATCGTGATACTTAGCGCCGATAAATAGATCTCTCAATCCAAAGGAGTACGAGTATGGCCTACTTGAATTATTTGAAACTTCATCTGCTAAAGTTTTAAATAACGTTAGCCTAATACTTGAATATGTCAGAGGATTTAAAACAAAGGAAAATCTATCATAATCTTCGCGAGCATTTTTAAACTTTGTTTGAATTGGAAGATTTATATCTGACGGTGTTGCCTCTAGGATAACACCGCAGGGTGATGAAGTAAGTATGATGCCTTCAATTTTTGATACAGTTGCATTCGATGCGACTGGTATACTAATTTGTATAGAGACAATCGAAGGACTTGAAGTGGTGTGAGTATAACTCCAGTAGGTGTCAGTTAAACCATCAAGAGCGTTATCAAAATTAGTTATTTGACTATTCTCAACAGCGGTTGTGCCATTTTCTACTACTGAAAATTTTGCTGAAGATATATTTAATATTGACGAACTGATCATATCAAAAACACCAGATGATATTTTTGGTATTGATGCGTTACCCATTTGGGTGTCTATATATGAACTTGTAAGATTTAAGTCAATGTTTTTTGTGGAGGAAAAATTTTCTACAAATGAATAAAAAAAGCCATCAGTATTATTATTTGCAAATAGTAGTTGGTCTACTTTTCCTTCTAGTTCTCTTCTTTTTAACTTTAAGTTTGACAACTTATTGTTAAGTGAAGTAATTGTAGACATAAGTTCATAATTGTTTTCATTTATACAATCATATAGAACTTCCATATTAAAGATACTATTAATCATTAATTCGTTAAGCATCATAGCGTCAACTACTTCTGAAAAATTGATTTCGTTATAATCTACTGGAAGTGGTTGTCCAAATTTATATCTAGAAAAATATGAATTAAATATAGATCTAACAGATTGTTCTGATGGCCTTGATCCAGAAGAATAATATAGCTTATAAATATTGTTCAAAAATTTTCTTTTTTGTATAGTTGCTATATTCATGATCTCTTTACCTTAGCTATTAATTGATATGAGTATATATTTGGTGTAAAATTTTTAGAAGAAGCTTTTCTTACTTTTATCTTAACTATTATATTTTTAACTTCTTTTGGAATTCTTGGGTCGTTTGCATAAAAAGCTCCACTTAACTGAAACTCATTAACTGTTGATTGATTGAAGTAAATTACCTCTGGGGTACTGTTAAAGTCTAGTTGAATAGGAGAAATATCTATCCAACTAGATCCACCATCTACAGATATTTGAGACTGAACAGTGCAGTCTTTTAGTAGCTGTTCATCCAAAGAGGATTCCAAGCTTAACATAACAGCTTCTACAGGAAGATCAAATAAAAATGGTAGTGATACAATTTCTAGTTCATCTTGGAAAACTTCTGAATATAATTCCACATCTCTAAGGCCTATCGCCCACCGTTTTGCAGAGTATAGTTCTTTTTCGGTTTTTACTGGTACTCTATAAGTTTTGACTCTTTCAACTGGAGTAATCGTCTGTGAGATAACCTGTACTGCAGTAACTGTTCCACCAGAAGTAACACCTTCTATAGGGTTTATAACGTACGGCGTCTCGTTTAGATATGTAGCTACTAATGAATCATAATCCTCTTGCGCATTTTCTTCAGTTGGATAATTTATTGTTTGAATTTCATCATCAGAAACAACAATATTTTTAGTAAACAGAGCTGTCTTTATAACTATTGGATCATTATTTTCATCTCTACCAGATTCACTAAACCACTGCTGGAAATATATATTTTCAACAGGACCCTCTTCTGGAGTTATTGAAAACTGTATAACAAAAAAGTTTCTTGCAGTTGGCTTTTTCTTAATCGAAACATTTACTGTTTTAAAAATGTCTCCAGACTTTTTAAATTCCACAGGATTAGCTGAAGTTGGAAGAAGAGAGTATCTATTGTATTCAATGCTTTCATAAATATCCCTACTTAGGGCATCTGGATTAAATCTTTCTGCATCTACGAAGGGGTTGTTTGCGTTGGCCTCTGTTGGTTTCCAATATATATGCTGTATTTGTATATCGGAACTTTCTGATTGCTTAAATTTTATTTCTGCTTTTAGTACTTCTCTCTCCCTAAATCTTATCGTAGCCTTATTGTAGTAATAATATTTAGCCATCTGAAGATTTATCGGAATTATAGATGATCCTATAAATATGGGATTGTCTATAACATTTTCCGAAGAACCAGATTTATCATATATATTAATTTCGCTTACTTCTATAAATTTACAAGAACCAAAATATGGAGTTATATCTATACTATTTATTTTTCTCGGTGTTCTTGTTGACAATTGTAAATTCATTTCTAGCGGCTGATCTATATTGTGGCTTGACCAATCTACTAATGTAGATTCATTGGTACTAGAGTTGCTTGTTGATGATTTTATATACTTAAATTCATTGTCCCTTGGCGGAATAGATGGAATCGGAGAAGCTGTTGTTTTATCAACGTTTATTGCTTCATACTCAAAATATGTTAAAGGATTAGCGTCTCTAACACTATTGAGGTTATTTAATGTTTCGCTATTTTCAAAAACAAACTTATATTCACTAGATTGATCGTCGTTTACCGATCTAATAACCTGATGACTATTTCCTATAAACCCGTTAGAATCCAATATTGAAATAGCACTTACTAACATTTTTTGAGCAGACGATACGGGGAGTGATGCGATTCCATTTTTTATTAATGGATTTAAACCCTTGGTTATTTTAGTATAATCAATTAGATCATCATTTTCAAAAGAATCACCTACATAAACTAAATCATCAGACGGACTACGTGAATACATCTGTAATATTTTTGCTTTAGATGCTATTCTTTCTGCAAACTTTTTTTCATTTTCTATTTCTCTATTGAATAAATTAAAAACATCAACCGTTTTTGCATTCATTAGATCTAACTGTCTAGCTATGATTGATATATCGTCTTTGCAGCTTCTAAAGAAGTTATTCATCTTTGATGATACTGGCGGCTCCCCGTTTATGAACGGGTCATATTTTGTTAGCGTAGAGCCCAAACTATTTTTTACATCGGTAATAAGTGAAGAATATTGTTCTGCTATTTCTTCTTTTGTTATTCCAGACCTCTGATTTAATATTAGTAAAAGCTTATTAACTTTTACTAAAAGCTGCTCATATGTAAGAAGGTTGGGCGATAATTGTGTCATAATATTCTCTTTAACTAATCGATGAATTTATTTTATCATAGTATGGATCATAGTTTAGTGTTTTCATTTTTAATATAACACTATCTATTGATATAGGATCATTTGTATCTAAAAAGTTCTTTCTTAAAATAAGTCTAAATCTTAAGTCATTTGGAGTATACTGATAATAAACCCTAAAAGGCGTGTTAATATTTCTATTAAAAACAATCCCATTACCATTATGTATGAATAGAGTATTGTTTGTGTTATAAAACTTAACGCTTTGACTTCCAGTGGTATAGTTGGTTAAATTAACGGCGTAAGATCCATCTGACAGTTGTATTTTTACTGGAGAGTATCCGGAAAAATTACCGATAAAACTAGTTCCACCTATTGAGTTGTACACAGCCTGAGAGGCAGCTAGTTTATTAATATATGGAGCATAGCTTAGTTTAATGTATGAGTTTCTGTCAGTCTGAATGAATCGTTCGCCAGGTCCATCGGAAGATGTATATGACTTTATAGATTCTATATAAATATTTCTTTTAATAAAATCTATTTCATTTGGAGTATAATTCGAATAGTCTAACTTATAAGATGCCACAAATAGACTATTAGGAGAATATACATTATTTGATAATGTAATAGTTTTTAACTGAGGACTATATGAATAGTTTGCAGTTCCTCTAGTAACTAACATTCCATCTTTATAGATGGTAATAGAGTCTGGTATTGCATGGAACCTAATTTCAGCTTTATTATTGCTTGAATTAACGAATAAAACTTCAGAATCAACATACTCCAAACCATAAGGGGTTATGGGAATCCAATCTTGCTCTTGATTAGGTACTGATTTGTTTGATACCGATAGTTCGTAAGACGCTAATATTTTTAAATCTTTATCAGCTCTTGAAACATCTACGGAGTTCAAACCACTATTAACCTTTGCCTTAACTGCTAATATTTGTCCGTCAACAGGTATCTTTCTACTTACATAAGCTGCCTTTGTCGTATTTTGCGATAATGTTTCTATAAACTCTATAGAATTTAAAGAAAAAGAATATTCATAACTATTTTCAGATTCTTGTGTTAAAGTAGAACTAACTGAAGTGTATTGACTGTTTGCAATAGTTGGAGATATAGACTGTGTGTTATATCCACTTATGCTATTAGATCCATTTGATTTTATGAAAGATGGATCTGATAAAGAATTTGGCGCGCTGCCAGAACTTAGTCTTTCTATAAATTTTTCATTATTAAATAGATTTAACTTACCCGAAAAACTATCTAACATGTTGTTCATTAGGTTAATAAATATAGGTGTATTGGTGTAGATGTTTCTATCTTCAATAACTAAAGTATTAAAATCTTTTATTTGTTGACTCAAATTTGACAAATAACTATCAAATTCTTGAGGGAATCTATAACTATAATAGTCAGTATCTGAATAGTTATTTTTTGAAATTCCTGAAATTGTATTTTTTTTCTTAAAGAACCAAAATACTACATCTTGATATTTACTGAATCTAGTCTTTCTATCATCAATGATTGATCTGACAAATAGATCTAAAACCTTTGCGTTTAGTTCTGAACTAACCGGCGTTTTATTACTTCTAATATAGTTAGACTGGTTAAATATAAAAGTAACTTTACTAATATTTCTTTTATCAAATTTAAGATCTAATGTACCATTTATAAGTGTTGGTGTTTGAAGTAATTTGTAATAATTTTCTGATGGAGTTAGATTGTTCGACTGTTGTGGAGAATCGGTATATACAACAACTTGTAACAGTTGTAAGTTATTTGAATAATTAGGATTAACTCTTATTGTATCAATAGATACCGGTCTTTCAAATTCAACCTCAGATAAAGTTGCTGCTCCCGACAATAATGTATAGTCATATCCAAGCAAGGACTTATACTCTTCTAGTTGCGCATTTAGTATTGCTGGCGACTTTACTGTGATCGTCCATGAGTCTGAAAAATTCTCATTAAATAGATTTTCAAAATCAGTTTTTGTCGTAATATAATTGTTGTAATTATTTTTTATTTTTATAGATTTTATATTTCTAATTACATTTTTTGAATCTTGAGTTTTACCAATTTTTAAAACTCCAGCCTTACCATCTATGAAAGAATTTCCATTTTCCACAAAAGCAGCTCCGTCTCTATCTGGAATGGAAATAATTAAATTATCAAACTTATAATCATTAACAAAACTATCAAACTTTTCTATATAATTAGAATTGTATAAATCATCTTTTCCTGAAATAAATTCATAATTATCTATAAATAGTTCTAGTTTGGAAAGATCATTTTCAGCTTTTTCTATTTCAGAAGAAAATACATCCACCATAGAACTTAATGCTATACCTGTAGCATTTGCTGCTGAATAAAAACTTTGTAATCTCAAAAAGATATTTCTAAATGAGTCGATCATTATTTCTTTAGATAGGACAGAAAACATTGGAATGTTTGCTGCAGAGAAATTTTGGTCAACGACGGTATTAGAAACTCTATTAACAAGAGTAGACAAATCAGATTTCCCAACCTTCATTTGTCTAATTAGTGAAGCGACTGTTGTTCTGGTTGAAGACGAGTATTGATTAATTGTTTCTGGCAAATAGTTTATCATACTAGCTCCAAGAGTTTCCTTCTAGATCTTGTAGATCAAAAACCACTCCAGCTGTTAAGTTATTCCGAATAACATCATAAATTTGTTTAGGATCAACAAAGTTTTCTTTTACTTCTTGTGGAATTTGAATAATCACGTAGCCACCTCTGTTATAAGTATTTCCCTGTGGTGGATAAACGTCCCAATAAGATAGTACATCATATTCCTCTGTCAACGAGTTATTGTTTAGAGAATCTAAAATTTCCGAATTATCCAAATCACCTCTTAATCCGCCACCTCTAACTCTTAGGTCTACGAAGTTTGTTGCTATAGAATTTGGCTTATTGGTGACATAGATAACTGCTATCGTTAAAGCAAATGGATTATAGTTTATTGATGTGCTGTCGAAAATGGAAGAATCATATGTAAAGTTTATACCACTATTATATGAATAATCATCTATTTTTTCATAAGCTAAACTAGAAACTGGAATTCCATTTAAAAGCGATTCATTGTAGTTTGCGTATCTATATACGTTATTTGGAAGAATATAAATATAAAGTGGTTTATCAAAACGAATCGTTTCTTGATTAAGAAGCGGATTTAATGGAATAGGAGTACCATTTACTTCTCTTAATAAAAGATTATTATTTTCTGTACTATAATTAACTTTTATCAACGATCTACTAGATGGAACTATAGCCTTTTTAAAAGTAATTAATCCAGTATAACAATTTATATCTTTTATTATTGAGTAATCTACTTCTACCCATGAACTAGATGTAGACTCCCTTATGTATACTTTTATTTCTGGCTTAATTATTCCAACTATAGAATTCAGATTATCTGTAGGATGATTCCATGCAACTATTGGAGCTCTTCTAACTTGAATTGTTTTTGTATCTATAATTGATGGATTTTCATCAACAACATCATAGTATCCATAGCCAAATACTGTTGACCAAGCTATGTTTGGTGTATCCAAAGTAGAATACTGGCCAACTAAACGTTGTCCCATATAATTCCACTTCCAATCGTGCCATTTAATATTTGGATCTATATATATTTCCTTATTAAAGGATCCGTTAGAAACTGGAAGCTCCCAAGTATCAAACTTAGAAATGTTTTGACTAATAGAGCCGACATTTATAGATGTATTTGATTTGTATTTAACAGAATATACAGGCACTAGGTATTTTAGTGGAACTCTTGATGGAATAAATGTATTTGTATTGTTTAAGCCAAAGAATTCACCATCTCCACTTTGTCCATCAGCATCTAGTGCGCATATGGCTATGTATATGTTTGCTGAACTCCTAGAGAATGCTTCCCCTGACCTTGAATACAAATCAATATAGTTTATATAATTTCCTAAGAACTTTCTTTCGGAAACATCATAGAAGCCATATCTAATTCCATCATCTGGTAATTCGTTATAAACAGAGAAGTAACCATATCTTAGATCTGTTTCTTGAGAAGATATATTTTGGTAGGTCGACGCATCAATTGCGGCTCTAATCTGCGAGTAAGTTGGTAACCCAACTGGTGCGCCCGCGTCATTGCATAATAATAAAACGCCATCTCCATAATTAATAGTATTCTTACCAGAAGGGAGAATGTTACCAGATAGTGTTTTGAGTCTAAAATTACTTGATAGATCTATTGGTTGAGTTCTAACCAAAGATGTTCCATAGTATGTTGCTGATGTGTCAAATGTTATTGTATTTGAAGTATTTGTGTATGAAACGGCGTTTGAAGAAACTTCTGCCCCAGTTGAAGTTCGTATGTTAGATACGGAAAGGTTGCTAAGAGTTACTGATCCAGTGCTATTTGTAAAAGACTCTACTTTGATTCTGGAGTTTTCAAAACCATCAGACCCAATTTCTAATTCACCTTCATCTATCTCTATTGTGGAATTGCCAAAAGATAAAGAAGTAATATAATTAGATAATCTAGACAGCTCGTTAACGTTTCTTACATTTAAATTCTTTGGAACGCTTGGAGATAAATCAGATATAGAAGTACTAAAAACAACTTCTACATCTACAGATATTGGAGTATTTTCATCCTCATATCCAGTTTCTGTTCCACCATCAACTGTTCCATTAATTTTAATTCCAGAAATTCCGAAACCTTCACCTTGACCAAAGCCAGGAGAAATTGCCAAACCCTCTATTCCTACAATTATATATCTACAGCTATTTGCTTCTAGATTATTTATTGGTATATTTATATCTCCTGAGGCAGCCGATAGGTTAAGCGCTTCAAGTTTAGAATATTTAAATATATTTGTTTCAAATGTTGGACCCCAGCCAACTGAAACTGCTTTGAAGTTTCTCCATCTAGCATCTTGTTGATCAGGGGTAATCGTTATTCCAGTAACATTTATCATTGAACTTGGAACTTGCATAAACAAGATGTCTGCTCCGAGTTTAGGTCCAACTGTTCCTGTGAAAGTTATTTTTCTGTATGGTCTTCCGGAGTTAACATCTGGCGCTAAAGACATTGTTTCAACTTTAGATATATATTTTCTTATGTCTGGAGTAGCAAATGCTTTCCAATCATCTAAAGCTTTTTGTCCCTCAAAAGCTCTTTTTATTAACCACACAAGAGCTAAATACCATTTAGTCTCACTATCAACTTTGTAATCTTTAAATCTTTGATTATTAGCTACTTGGAAATTGTATACAGCCTGAGCAGTAACTGGCCCATATGATCCATCTATAGCCCCTTTATATTTACCAGCTGCTGCTAAAGTATACTGTATATATTTTACATATTCATGTGTTGGCGAACCTTGAACCCAAATTCTAGGATCTCCATGTATATCTATATCGCCTGTGTAAGGGAATATGTTTGAGGCATCTGCTACGTTAGTTGATCTACTGGTTTGATAGTCATCGATTCCAGACTTTACATTTTCTGCGGGAAGTGTAGCTGGTTTTGGTCCAACAGGAATATCTATTTCTTTTTTACCCTTGTATGTGGCGTTGACAGTGTAGTTTGCTTTTCCTGTAAAATTGAAGTTAAAGCTGTAAGGAATATCACTTCCTTCATACATGGTATATAGAGACTTTAGTCTAAATGGATATGAATTAAACCCTAAAGATGGACTTAATAAGTTTGTTAAAGATCTTGATGAACTACTATTAACTGGCCTTTCGAGCAATATATGTGGGCCCAAACCTAGTATTCTTGACAACGATCTACTATATTTTTGCGTGTATGCATATAGTGGTCTTGTGGCTGGATTTGAAGAACTTGAAGTATTTATCTTATATAACGTATAAGAAGAAGGAATATCTACAGAAGCAGAATTTGGATCAGCTACTTTTGTAGAATCTTTAATTGTTACATCTGGATTAGTAATTTCAACATAGAATTCAATGTCGTCTACAGATAATTCTTCTATTATTGACCTTTGGAATTGCGACATCTTTAATGTAAGCTGTGATTTAAAGTAGTCAAATATGCTTGTATTAGTAGATGCTGAATTTTTCGTTAAATTCCTTGCATAAAGAGACGTACTAGAGTTTATTGATATAAGATCAAAATCCGGCTTTTCACTGTCTTCAAGTGCTGGGGAATACATAACCCAAGAGGAAGACCAATCTGTAATAAAATTAATTATTGAAGAAGCCAAACTTGTTTGTCTCATCGACAGAGCTTTGCAGTACATAGCGTATGAGATGGAGTTGAACAATAACTTGAATGGCCCTTCTATAACAGAAGAAAATAGAGTTGTACTACTATTAATTGTACCAAAATGTGATGTTCCATTATTAATATTTAATACTTTGTCTGGATTTGCAATATCGTAAATACTGTTACAGTATGACATTAGCCCAAATGTTGTGGCTAATATATTTCCTTTTGTAAGGCTATCATTTTGACGCGGATATGATAATAGAACGCCAATTGACTTAAGATCAGAAGAACTAGGTCCAGCTTTAACAAATGTATTTGAACTTACTGCATTAGCAAAGTACTTATAGCTTTTGGGTGAAACTCCATTTATTTTACTAGAGCCTATAACGCTATAATAATTTTTTTCAAATATTGTATCATTTATAGTCCATCCACCATTTTTTGTTGCATCAATACAGATACTGGTATCTATCATGTCAACATTATTGGCTACTACAGAAGATGTCATATTTAGTTGTCCTCCGGAGTTTACATTAGATGCATTAGGGCAGAAGGACAGGTCTAGGATAAGTGTTCCAAAATTATTGGCAACAAAGTTATTTATAAGACTAGCTTGACTAGAAGTTATTGTAGAGTCAGGAGACCAGAGAAGCACATCGAATTGACTTAACTGGGCTGAAGTAACTGAGTCTATATTTACTTTCCAATAATTAGCTAAAGATTTGTCTGTTAATGTCGTAAGTGGATTTTCAAATACAAGCTTAGTTAAATTAAATGGAGAATTTTCTAATCTATACAAAACGTATGGATTAATATTTTGATTTGTTGAGCCTGAATAAAGAATTCCAGCTTTGACAGTTCTTATTCTAACTGGAGAATCTGGATTAGAATCTATTTCATAATCTATGTCTTGTAGATTAATATTTCTTCTTATTTTTCCTATTATTCTCCAATTGAAAACTTCATAATTTCTATAGTCTTTAATTGCCTTGCTTGGTACAAGAGCTTGATATCCGTTTGTTATAGAAACATGACCTGTGTTTACACTGGAATAATTTTCGTCAATCTTTTTAATTGAAAAATTCCTAGATCCATAATAATTAGGATCTATAACAAAAGACTCTTCTGGAATATTATTAAAGTATTTAACAGCATTTATAGTTTCTGTATATCTTAACTGTTGATTGCTAAATTTTCCGTTTTCATCAGATTCAACTTTATTGTACATTAACTTAAGGTTTAAAGGATAGGAACTATCCAGTACAACTATAACTCTGTATGGTATTTCCTCTAGGTTAACGTTTGCACTAGTTTTATATGGTTCTAATAGAATCTTATATTTTTTTCTATTTGTATTTAGATCAATATAATCTTTTCCAAATTCATCTAAAACCTTTATGCCAAGATTATATATTTGATCTTGGTCAGGAAGATTGTTGTAAGATGTAAAATTAAAAATTGCAGGAGCGGCAGTAAAGTATCTACTTATATAAACATAGTGACCAAAATCGTTAGCGTTTATTTCGGTAGGATTCAGTGTTTCAGATACTGTTGGCCTGTGTAGGAATAGATTACTTATCGTAATGTCATCAGTTGATAATACTGATGATCCGTTCATTCTTCTTAAGATTCCCAACTCATCTGCGTACATTAGTTCTGCATCATAGGATTCTTTTATTTTATTTTCTAGAATTGTTTCTGAAACATTTACTGTAACTATGTTATTTTTTGGAGAAATTGATTCTGATGTATACCAAGATAAAACTGCTGCGTCTGCAGGAACGTTTGTTCCTATTTTGATTGCTTTTTCATTTTCGTTTGTAGTAATGTTGGTAAATTTTTTCATCAGTATTCCTCATGATCCGGATGCAATAGCGAGTAGTCAACGACTATATTTGGAGTTGTTCCCATTATTCCCATCTGATACTGTGTATATTTATTTAACATAGTCCATACTGGGGGTTGCCAGTTTGGTGTTGTATCTAATGAATATAGTACCGATGGATTAGTGTGGTTGTAAACAAAATTAGGAGTTGCTATTAGCTCTGAATTGTCTTGCTTGTTTACTGTATATATGTTTGGAAGCGGGATATCCGATTCATTGCTATATTGAATTGGGTCATAGGATTCATACCAATATATAACATCTCCAGCTATAGTAACGTCTGTTGAATCAACAGTTTCCCCATCTTCTTCTAAAAGATTTCGAACAATTTCATCATTAACTATATTAACTCTAGCAAACCAATATCCTGGAGCGCCAACTTCCTGTGAAGTCATTGCAGTATCTATTTCAAAACTACCATCAGCCTGTGAGGTAATTAAATAATCTGGTGTTGCAGCAAAAAGGTCCTTTAGGGTTCTTGCCTTATTCCAAGCTATCTGAACTTCGTGGTTAAATGAATCATTTTTCCACAATATTTTTCCAGATATTCCTATTGAGCTAACTCCGTCGGCATTTATTATAAAATCTGTGGGAGCTGCTTTTATCCAAACTCTATTTGGTTCAGTTCTTCTAATATTAAAGGGTATACTTTCAACGTAAGATCCTGTCTGGCTATTAGATCCACCATTTGGTGTAGCCGATCCTATACCAGTAATGGTAATTGTTGAAGAAGTTACCTCGGCTGGCTGAGGACCTGTATATCTTATGAGTGTTTTTGCTAATCCATTATCATTCGTTGTTACATAATTTGGTGTAGCTAATATTAGGTTACCTGAAATTTCAAAAGTTTGACCAGGCTTTATGTTATCATTTTCATCATAAGAAACTATGGAGAGGTGCATTATGTCAGAGTATGCGTCGGAGATATACCCTGGAGATAGGTATGTTTCTGTATGAGAGAAATCATATTCACTTAATGATACATAAACATATCCCTCATCAATGGGGTTAACATCTGGGCTTACATCTAAATCTATTGTCTGAGTATTGTCATTAATTGCTGATTCATATGTAATTGAATATATTTCTTCATAGTTAGGTGTTGTACTAAAGTAAATATATGTATTATATTCATCGTTTACAGAATCGTAAACACGATTATCTATACTCCATGCCTGATTAACTGTATAAGTTACTTCATATTCTCTTCCAATAATTGATGGAGTTGACTGATCGAAGCACTCTAGCTTGTTTGTTGTGGTTGATAAATCTGAGAATAATATTTCGCCAGTATATTTATCTGCAACCGTAATATTAAATACATCTTCATAGGCTAAGTATAGCGAGTTGCCAAAATTCCCATAAACAGACTCTGTATTTACAAAGGATAAATTGCCAGGTGTTGCGCTATCTTCAAAAACTATATTTCTATACTGTGTTTCATGAACATTGACAATAATTGGAGATCCGTTGGTAGGCGTAGAATTCAACTTTATAGAGAAGAATTGACCATTAAATGTCTCTGTAACTGGTTCTGAATAAACGTAATATTCATCTTCATTTAAGAACAGATGGCCAGTGTGAATTGCTCTTCTCTTGGCCATTAGTGCAGCTGTGTCTTTTTTAGCATGCAAAGAGACTTCTATTGAATCAGAGTTTTCTACAGCGTTGTTTATGTTTTCAACTAGTTGATCCTTATTTTCTACGTATACAATAATGTCATTTGTATCAGAAAGAAAGTTAATGTCTTTAATATCATATATATATTCCAAGTTCAAATTAAAACTATTTGAATCTAAATTAATAGTCTTTAAAAATGTGTCTGAGTTGAAATAAGAAACTAAATATTGTTCCTCATTTTCATAAACATTATCTAAAGAATCTATAAATCCACTGAACAACTGAGGTGTTGTTTGCGCTGAAAAAGAAAAATATTCCTCTCTATATAGAGGATAATAATTTCCAGATGCCGACTCAAATTTAATATAACTTGGAGTAGATGAGAAGTTAATTGTTGCAGAATCAAAATACTGCGGAGTGGTTAGCTGAACTCCACTTTCATCATAAAATGAGTATAATATATTTGGCGAAGATGGAACAAGATATCTATTATTGTCTACAAAATCAACAACAGCACCACCAGCAGTGTTGTTAATTATATTGTCTGTGCCAAAGTAAGCCAACCCTACTGGTGCAGCAGAATTAATATACAAATACTCTGGAGTAGCGTTAGGTGGATATATAATTAGATCAACTAGATCATCTACATATATAATTGGTGTTGTTAAACTCTGCTCAAACCTACTATTTCCTTCGTTCAAGTACACATAAGAAGATATTTGGTTAGTGTCTTGAATAAAGACATCATCATTATATACGGTAGATCCTATTCTAAGATTAACATTATCTGCAGTTATATTTGGAGATGCTATAGATGTTTCTGTTCCAGCAGAAGGATTTACATAGTAGTTTGGAGTGGATAGATTAAATCCCCCCCAATAATCGCCAATGTCAATAGTTGTATCATAATCTTGAGTTAGATAATCCCAACCACCATTAGAAAATACTATCTTAACTTGAGATACATCTTCTATAGATATAGAAGAGAAATTAGGGGATGATGGGTTGTTGTATACTTCATTGTATGTTTTATCTCTAAACTCAATATCATTTAAAGTATTACCTTCTTGCGTGAATATCTTAATAAGATTAAATTCTGGACTTGATACATGATCCTGTCCATATCTATTGTAAACATAAAAATCTTCTCTATTCAAATAGTTAAGATTTGCATAGAATGTCGATGGAGTGGCGTAATTTGCATGCGCTTTGGTTGTTATCTCATAGGTAAGCCCAACTCCACCATCTATACTTTCTGCTGAATAACTACTTGCTGTTTGCAAGTAAGATAGATACCAAGAAAAATCTAACTTAATTGGATTATAATAAGTTTTGTCAGCGCTTCTGTATACACCGGATATCTCAGCATAGCCGTCAAAAGATATGGTAGATTTTTCTACTGACTCAACTATAAGTCTTGCATCAGAGAAATCTCCAATACCAGGTTGATATAGATCTGTTAATGGAGAAGATGCCGCATCATATATTGCAGATATTCTAGATACGCCTTCATTTTCCATTCCAGCGTAGTCCCAGATTCCCTCTTCCCATCTTACGTATCCAATATTTGTGGGATATCTTTTATTTATGTCTAATACTATGTCTTTAAATTTTTGAAGAGGTATTCCAGAATCACTAAAATATGGAGTTGATACTTCCATATCTGAAATTTCAATAATTTCTGGAGTTGCACCTGCGTAGTCAGAGTCTGGAGTAGCTCCATACGCTTTCCATATGTCCAGTTCTCGTCTTAAGGTTCTTTGAAGTGCTTCTTTGTATACTCCAGGTAAATTTCTGTAAACGTCTAATATTCTCTTTTTATATCTCGAATTATCTTCAAGGAATAATCTTGGTAGACCGACTCTGACTCCAAACTCATCAAAAATATTAAAAACATTTGTTGGATATTGATCAAACGCAATTCCATTAACCAATAAAGAATCATATTGTCTAATGGTTAAAATTTGCTTATCTATAGGATTATAGAAATACGCATGATCTGTTGGTTTTAAGTTGTAAAAATAACCAAGATCATGAACTGCAGATAGCTTTACGCCATCTCCAACTACACCAATTACATTGACAGGAATATTATACGAAACATAAACCCAGGTTAATATTTCCTCATTCGCGCTTGCTATATAATTATTTATATTTTGTAAATCTATTTTAGTTACAAATTGATCTATAGAATCTTGCAAAAGTGCTGAAAGGAACTTTCCTCCAGAAGAATTTGGAGTAGCTGTACTCGGTGTAGCATCTTCTTCTGAGTCTTCAAAAAGCGAAGTCCATGTAGGGAATCTTCTTAATATATTTTTAGTATTTTGAGATACTACAGGAGACGTAATATCGTGAATGCCAATCTCTAAATAAAATAGCAAACCTAAGTCAGATGTATTTCCAGTTTCTGTAAATATTTCTAACTCAATTTTAATCCAAGGCTTGGAGTTTCTAATAAATATTGCATTAGAATCAAAGGAAACTTTAGACTGAAGCCATGGACCATTTTCTTCGTCTGATTCATAAATTTGAATATTAAAAGTTGGGACTTCGTCTCCGGCAACATTGGTAAATGTATGCTTATAGGCTAAGATATCTATTCTAGAACTTGTATCTACGAACCTGAGTAAGTCAGGGGTTGCAGCATCATATATAACTTCTCCAGCATCTGTCATATAAACAGAGTTCTGGACTAATGGTGTTGCGTGGTCTTCCGAGAAAGAGGGGGAGGTTAACTCTATTCCGGTATAAATATTGTCACCAATAAGGTTTAAGCCATATCTAGACCGAGTGTATGAATAGTTGGTATAAGCTGTATTATGGTACAGGTTAATTGGATTACTGGTCCAGACATTACTGGACTTATTAAAATCTGAACTTCTCAGAAGTAACAAATATTGTTTCATCAATTAACCTTAATTTTTAATAAACTGAAGTACCCATTATAACAGAATTTACCGTTATAGTTCCAGCTGCTAAGTATTTTTTAACACCATCTGGAGTATAATCTGTCAAAGGAATTTCTCTTCCATCAGCTGTCATTGCAGTTATTACTACACCCCTAATGTAGTCGGAAGCTGTCTTTATTTGACGCTCTAACTCACCAACGGAGAGAGTTTCTCCAACAGATAGAGAATTTAAATACCTTTTAACGAATAGCACAGATTGATTTCGTATACCAGCTGCCAATGTTTCGTTTACTCCCATAGGAATTCTTATTGTATAAGACAATCCTATCCCAACTTTTTCGGCTATTCTTACATTAAATTTAACACCAACTGGTTTTACTTGTGAAGTTGCAAGTATGATGTTTTGAGGTAAATTTGATAAGGCTGAAGAATTTTCAGGAACAACAATAATGTCACAAGAACCAACCCCATAAGATCCTTCTCTAATTTTTACATCCCTAACACCTCTAACAGACAAGGCTGCGAAGCGTACGGACTCAACTGTTCCAACAGCCTTAGACTTTATAGATGCTACTATTCTTCTTCTATAATTAGAATCTGACTCTGAATTTACATTTGAATAAACTTCTTTTGGATTATTACAAAACAGTATTACTCCAGCTGGAGAAAAAAAGCTATGTTTAGTTAGCGAATTAACTGGTGCAACGTAGGCATTGTCAGTGAAATTTGGCTCTACTCTACCATAAGCTTTTAGATTTCCCCTGGCGATAGTGACGTCTCCAACTAGCTTAAATGAATACTGTTTTGTAACAAAGTTGCTAACATCATTGTAAACAAGTGTTCCGCTAGGAATTAGTACATCAGAGCTGTGAGCTTTATTTATAAAAAATTCTATATTGAAAGACTGTCTATCTTCTGCGGAATAATCTGTTATAGTTTTTCTTTGTATCCCATAAAGATCGCCAATAAGGTCTAAATTTTTTCCAGAAGCTGTCAGTAAGTTATTTTGATTAATATTAAATCTAAGAGACTCATAAAGGTCAGATATTTCAGAAGTAAACGCCTCAGCAAACGCCCTAGCTATCGACCCTGGATATATCGCAGTAATTCCTGCGTCTTTCTGGAGTGAGTTTAGTACATTTACTAAAATATCAGACTTATTTTTAATACCGTATACAGTCATTTTAATCTCCTAAATTTTGACTGACAGATAGCATGATTGGTTCATCTATATCGGATATGATGTGTATATCAAATCTTATTGTATCTGGACTTGTTGGAACTGCTTTTATTTGAATATTTCTTCCCTTAAAAAGACCTTCCCTCTGTATCCCAGCTCTAATTAGAGCTTTGCCAAACTCTGCCGTTTCTCTAGACTGTGGCATTCCGTATAGCCTGGATAAGTCTATTCCTAACTGTGGATATATATAAAAATCTCCTGGCTCTGTCATCATCCTTAAGTATATTTGCTGAATGTCTTCATGCATAGATGAAGGAGCTAACGCTATATCTTTTAATCCAGATATAACAATATCTCCATCTAAAGTAAAATATAAATCACTCATTACTTTCCCTTAAAGCGGTGATGTGTGCCTCCTCAAAAGTAAGGCCTGTTTTTATTAAATCGACTACTCGTAGAATATGTTCTGGGGAATAGTCTGTTCTATAAGCCTCTATAAGTTTTATTTGCTCTTCTGTCAAACCATCAGTGCTATATTTGGATATATAATCCTGTGTAGGAACTGTTTGATTGTCTGAAGATAATCTATAGTCACCAGTAATAGTAATGGGAGTTTGGCTTTGTTCTTGTTCATTTTCAATAATAGCTTGAAGATAATGTGTTACTCCATTTTGGGATGAATGGATAAGTTTGTTATTTAATTTAACTAAAGTAGGCTCCACATATGTAGAGGCAGAGTAGTTAAAATTAAAACTATTCCATCTCAATCCGTCTTCTTTTGTAAACATTTTGATAGAGTCTGCAAATAATGATATTGACTTTCCTTTTGCACTGATTATTATTCCAATTCCAGGAGCTGCAAATATTTCAATGTCTCCGTCATCCGTAAGACGAATAAAGCTACTTAAATCTGGATGAGTCAATCCCACTTCTCTGTCAGAGAATTCTTTTCTTTTTTTTATTTCAGAAGAAACTGGGTAGGTTTTTTGCTGATAATTTATTCTATCTATAGAGTCTTTAGTCATCAGTACACCATAAATTTCGGTATTCCAGTATTAAGAGTATAATTATAATTGTAGTTAGCGTTAGATCCAAGATCTTGATAGATATTTATAATATAAGGTTTTGCCTCATTATTATCTCTAAATCCTACTAAACATCTTTCTCCAGGAACTGGAGAAACAAATTGGACTCCTCTAGTATAAGGGCACGCAACATTTTTGATTACATTTCCTACACTGTCAGAGTACTGATCTTCTAAAACTACTATTGCAGTATTTGTTATTTTATCATAAGACATAATAACACCAGGCCTTGTTCTAGCCTTCTGCATTTCTGTTGTTGTTATTTGGTCTTGTATTTTTTTGTCAAATTTTGGATAATTTACTGGCATATGCTTCTCCTTAATTACGGATTAGTAAACAATTGACCATTCAGCCATTGATCAATGTATGGCCTAGACCAAACTGTATCTCCAAATGTAGCTGGGTCATCACGATAAACGGCTTTGACCCATTCTTTAAGATCATTTTCTGTTTTTCCTATAGTTTTATAAACCTCTACACAATGCACAAACTGTACACCGCTTATCCATCCATAAGGTTGCTTCCCCCTATAGTCTCCCCATGCCCCAAATTGATAACCATTAGAAGGTTGGGTTCCCAATCTCTGTAGGCCAAACTGAGGAGGCTGTCCAGTTCTAAATGTATATAAAGCCCATGCCTGATTAATCGGTATCCAAAATCTATGATCAACCAACTCTCTCATGATCTCTACAGTTGCATTGTAACTTCCTGTATAAAATCTTAGTGTTTCATATTTTTCTGTCATAACTCTATTGTAGTTATCTATGGTTGGTTTTGTTTCTCCAGGAAAAACAGTGTCCCAGTTTTTAATTGCAATTTGCCAACCTTGAAGAAGTTCTTTACCATTAGAATCTGTTAATTCATATGTTTTTTTTCCATGAGCTGCTCCAGATGAGGCGCTGGTGCTAACTTCACCTTGTCTATTTTTTCTATAACCACCAACTCCCATGTTTATTTGAAAAATACCTAAAGACATAAAGTCTCCACTAAGTGCATTTGGATTGCATGATGTTGGGTGGCCATTACTTTCTCTAACTATAATTCCAGCAAATATAGCAGCTACTTCATCGGAGAAAGCTGTTGTCCTTAACATATTAAATACATCTAAACGAGTTAGCTCAGCACCCCAGTCACCATAATAATTTTTTCTTATATTCTCTGGAGTTGGATTATATGGAACAACGCCTATTCCTGGAATTTCCACATTTATAGTACCATACGTAGATGTCCCTCCTGATGCTCCTGTACCAGTATTCGTTCCAGCAATTGCCATTGCTCCTCCAGGGCCAACATATCTACCAGATCTCATACCGCTAAAACTAAGGTGTATATGATTTCTATGGTCAGCATCTCCCATAAAGTTAATATACTCTAGATATGGTTTATTTAACTTTAAAGCAGATGTCATTGGTTCGAGGCCAGAATCAAGAAGTCCATAATCAGAAATTAAATCACTACTAACAACAACCAGATCTGGCAATAGGTATTGGGGAACCTCAGCCAAAGCTTCAATTAATATTTGAACAGCCTTATCATAGGTTTCTTTTGGCGGAATAGTAGATAGCTCTATTATTTCTCCATTTATTTTTCCAACCCGCTTAATATCTATTGCTCTACCAAAAACATGATCGCTTAAAAATGTCCTGTCTTTTCCTGCTGCAACAGCTTTGTCATAATATCTTTGCGGACTTCTTCCAGCATCTAAGCCACCACCTATGTATATATTTTTTTCATGCATAAGTAACAAAAATTCTATTAAGGCTGGGCATATATATGCGTTTGCTCCGCCACCAGGTGAGTCTAAAATTACATCACTTGATAAAAATCTTTCTTCACTAGGAATTTTTGCGTCAGGGAAGAATGTATCTTCGCCATTACCTATTCTTATTGGTCCATTCGCCCATTCATTTGGAATGTCAAATCTAAATCCACCTATTTTAGCGTTGTCTGAAATAACTGACTCATATTTACTTCTAAGAAGTGTTAATCTTTCTTGAAACCAGGCGTTTTCTTCTGCTGACAATTCTGATATATATGCAACATTTCTTTTTCCAGCGCTTTGCATTTCTGCACTTGGCTGACCTGCATTTCCGTTTTTAGAGTTATTTCCACTATCGCCAGTTGCTGCAGATTCTCCAAGTTTTCTTTCAATTTCAATCTGCTGCATATTTTGTATGGACTGATCTACGAATGAGGCTCCTAGGTTTTTTCCGGCTATAGATTGAGCTATTATTCTATTATAGGCTGCGGCACCAGTTAATTTTATACTATCTTCACTTTCATATTGTGTTTCAGGATTGTTAACGGGTTGATCAAAAGATTCGCTAGCAACAGATGCTCCACCAGTTATTAGTGTATTAAGTGAAGTAGACACAGACATACTTAAAGCTTTTGTTGCGTATTTTGGATGCCTATTAAAGATATCTCCATTTATCATGGAGCTAATAGTTGAGGTACTTAAGGTTCTACCTAAAACTGGAGCAGCTTTTGAAGCGCTTGTATTTTTTACTGGAGACTTTCCACCAGGATAATAATCATTAAATACTGTATTTGCAAAAGATACAGAATCAGATAGAGCTGCATTATTAATATTAAAACTCACTAGATCACTCTCCTTGGCATAAGGGCTGATTCTTCTGCAGAAATAACAGACTCAGACTCTATCTGCACTTGCTTAGCGTATACTTGAGCTAAATTATTCGATACTAGTTCCCAGTTTAATGTAACTGGATATCCATCTTCATAATATTCATCCCAGAATATAGTAGGCCATTCACTTGTTTTTTGGTAAATTTTATCTAAAATATAGAACTGAACTAGCGCGTCGTACACCAATTCAACATTATTAACATTATATCCATAATTTTCTTCAGAATTTTCTTTCAAGAAATTAGGTGGTTGGTATTGGGCTGTTTCATATGCAACTCGGCTAAATGAGTCAATTGCTCCTAATATCCTATTTCTATGTATATATAATGGGGAATCTTCATAAATTTGTTTAAAAAATTCTTTAATAATCAAATTATCCAGGCTTTGTGGATCGCCTACATTTTTTCCTTTATTCTTTATAAAACAAGACTGAACAAATTGTTCGGCCTGTTGAACAACTGATTCAGGCTGGTAATACCAAATTGTGCCCAAAACTCTTTCTGATGCGGTGACGTCTTTGGCGTAATTTGCCACTGTATTTTCATTTGCACCAGGTTCAAATTGTTGTTCAAATATAACATCATCAGTTGCTGAGTTACTTATTTTTGTTCTAAGAACAAATATTCTGTTCTTAAGCTTTTCTTCTGTATAGAGTTTTGCCCTTCCACCAGGAGTACTTATTGAAGTAAGCTGCGTTTGATTATCTTCATTACCTGGTTCATTTGGAATGCCGCCAACTCTAATTGTATTAGTTTCTCCAGTATTTATTCCATCAAATCTAACCTTAAATGTAGATCCAGAAATTATATCTTGAACCCAGAAAGTGTCACCGTCAATAAATTCGGTAACTTTTACGATTACCCTGAACAGTGATGGTTGGAGATCTGCTTTTTCTGGACCAAGACCGCTTAATTGCAAAACTCTTGCGTGTGTTATTGCATTTTCATAGTCTATATGTCTAACTAAATCTTTTATTTCTACTTCTTGCCAACCAAGACTCTTTAATAGATCATCACTTCTAATGAATATATTTCCTTCTGGAGTTTTTACTTTGCTTCTGGCTCCAAGTAAACCTGGAAGAAGTGCTTTAGAATGATATCTTCCGACAACCATACCTTGATTATATGATAAGCCAGCGTCCATTGGTTGACCATTCTTATTTAAGTACTGTATGTAGCAGCCATGCTGATCAAGTACGTTATCTCTAATCCATTTCCAGCCCTTCCAAGCTAGCTGTCCAACTATAGGAAGTGCAATTGCTGCGGCTGCTCCGCCTGCTGCAGCTGCTATTAGGCCAGAACCAACTATTAATCCACCAGCAACTGCCTTAAATCCAGTATCTGAACCACTCTTATTTGCGTCAATTAACTGTTGAGCTTTTTGTGGTAATGTTAATGCAGTTTGATTAGCCATAATATCTTTAACTAAAGATGTAGATCCATGCGTATATTCAATTCCACCCATCATTTGTGGCATTAGGGCATCTGATAGGGCGTCTACTGATATATCACCGCCAACATTTATTCCAGTATTTGACGCCATAATATTGTCTATATAGAATCTAGTGTCATTTCTAATATTTTGTAGCCCCAGCCAGGATCTTAACCATGAAGATAGGAACCAGCGCGATGGGTCATTAACAGTAACTAAAGCGTTGGGTGTAATTGATGTTATGTAGCCCATTTCCGGAGTAAAGTGATGAACAACCTGTTCAACTTCAAATAGTCCATACATTCTTTCATAGACGTCTGAGAGATATACTAGGTCATGCGGTCTAATATCTGCATTTCCTATGATGATTAGTTCGCCACCATAAATATCTTTAATAGATTCTTTTAGGTGTGCTAGTGCTATTCTTCTAGCAGACAATTCATCTGGTGTACCTTGAGCATTTTTTGCCACTCCTCTAAATGTTTCAAGGGGATGCATTAATGGGTGCAGTACTCCAAGGAATCCAGAACCAATCATATTGTCATAATATATTCCTGTTTCAACAGTTATTTCAGTTTGACGTTCTGGTGGCGCACCTTTATCAAGAGCGACTGTAACCGGATGCTTTCCATCTGATACCGCAGTAACTACAGTTGCTACGTTATTTAGATTCTCTTGTATTTGATTTGAAATAATATGCGAGAAAGAACTAACGTAATGTAGTCGCTGAAATGGCTGTCGTACTTCTAGTACTGGTTCACCATATTCTCTTGTGAATGGATTATCTACTGCTCTTAATAAAGTGCCAGGTCTACCCAAGGAATAATAAATTGAATCATTTAAAACCTTATTTAAGATATGTGCTTGTTTTCCAAAGTTTCCAACTTCAGATATAGCGTAACCCATCTGCATCATGTTTAATTTAAACATTCCGAGAAGTCCACTAAGACCATCCCCAATTGCAGTAAATATTGGTCCTATATTTCTTTGATAGAAGTCAGATGCGTCTTCACCTATTCCACCTATCCAAGTTGAAGAATTGCTACCCTCTGAAGCGGTAGAAACTAGTAGCTGTAGGAATTTTTCGCTACCTTTTGCATACTGCGAATATGGACTTATGAATGCTTCGAAAACCTTATCTACTGGCTTAAATGACCAAGAGCCTTCTGAGCCCTTACCGTTTCCAAAAGGACCTTTCTTTCTGTCTGGCTTGAGAACTAACCAAGCTCTACCATAAGCTGTGCTCCAAAGTTTTTGCCTAAACAATCCAACCATTAATAAGAATAACTGCTTAGGTGTTTTTATTTGATCCGATAACTTTATTGCCTCACTCTGATTATCGGTATTCTCAATAGAATACTGCAGTAGGTTATTTATTATTTGGTTTTCAAAAAAGTTAACTCTAATATTATCTAAAGATTTAGATATAACATTATTAAAGTATTCAATGACACCAGCATCTCCGCTTATTCCCTGACTTGTTGCATCAATGTAATTTGTTCTTATAAATTCTATTGTTTGCTTCCTGGCTTCTAATTGAGAAGTTCCTTGTTGCGTACCTTGCCTATTAGAGTCTGCAAAGAAATCTGCGCCTAACAAGATTGCTAGTTCATCAACACCAGTATTTTCTATATTTCCTACATTTTCTAATCCAGGTACATCTACAGTATTATCTGAAAAATTAGAAAATATTTTTGAATTAGTTTTATCTAAAATTCTCTTGAATTCTTCAGGGAACTCTGTAGTGTCGTCAGGATCTAAACCATATGTTTTTGCAAATATATTTTTTACACTTTCGTATGTGTGGTAACCAAATCTAAATTGATCCCATATATCATTAGCCTGTGATAGAGTTCTGCCGTTTCCGGCTATAACAGATACGTTTGGATCAAAATTTTCATCATAGAATGATCGCGCCTCAACACTAACAGAATCCATCATGGAATAAACTGGAGCAAATCCAACTCTTCCAGAACCAGTATCGTCGTCTCCAGTTGTATATAGTTCGCCATCTAATCTGTCATACAAAGTACTTCTACTTAAAACATCTGTATCATTAGATATTTTTGTAATATCTAATATGGCTTCAAAATATCCCAGGTCATCACCGCTCTTAAGAACATTTCCACCATATGTATAATCAATATCGGAAATACTTGCATTAGATGCTGACCACTCTGCAAATATTCCACTTGATTCTGCTAATTGTCTTTCTAAACTATCAGCTGAACCTGTTAGCTGTTTTCTTTGAGCAGTTAGAGTTTCTCCATTTGTTGCCGTGTAGTTTCCAAATCCAATAATATACTCTTCATTAACAGCTTTATCATCGCCAACTAAAAATCTCTTTACTGGCGCTAATTCAGAAGATACTACTCCAACTGGAACATCATCCGGAACAAACGCAAAGAAGCAATCTACTAGCCTTGGTTGAATTGCAATTCCACTAGACTCTTCTAATGTATATAGTGGATTTCTAGAATCGCCGCCAGAATGTTTAAAATTTATAGAAACGTCTTCTGATTCAGTTGATCCGATACTAGCCCAATTTGGTAAATTATTTTTTAATTCATCAGGAACTTTATCTACTAAACTAGAGACAAGTGAGCCTAAGTACCAGGCGGCATCGGGAGAGACCACAGCAGCAACGTCTTCATCTGAATCTTCACCCCACATAAAGTATGCTGGTGCGCATACAACTGCCCTTTGAGTTAATGGGCTAAATACTAAAACTTTTCTATTTTTATAGTCTTCCGCAGTACCATAGAGGTTTACAAAACCATACTGTTCCTTAAACTTTTCTAGAGATTCTCCTTGTATTAATTTATCAGAAGAACCTGGTTTATATGGCCATTTCATAGCAATATAAAACTGCTCTTCCAATAGACCCTTAGGAGAACCCCATTCTTGATACGATATCTGCTCATTTAATTCATATTCAAAAGAATAATCATCTGCATTTTCAGCAGCGTCTATCGTTGTTACTGTTATCGCTCCAATATCATTTTCTCCACCACTAGCAAATATTGATACTGATGGTAGTGGCATTCTTACTATGTTTATTTCTCCAAATAAACTTTGTTCACCAAGATTTAATTGATCTGTTAAACTAGCTAGACCTAAAGGTCTATCTAATTCATAGGTAATTTCAGAAGATGGTATAATCGTTATGGAGTTTTCTTTTATAAAATTAATTTCCTCTTGCATCAATGCAAGAATGCCCTTTGTAAACTCCAGCCCTCCCGATACACCTGTTTTTACAGTATCTCCATCTTCTACATATCTATCTATTAAATCATCGCTAGCTATTTCAACTGAGCCTACCTTAAGAGAAACTGGATATCTTTGTCCTTCTGCTCGAAGATCTGTATACGTACCTTCTAATAATCCACCATCTCGAATCTCTGTTGAGTACTTATTGAGTATTACATTTTCATTAACAGTATAAAATGGGTATCTAAATCTTATTGGAAGGTTGTCTATTTGAGCATGACCCTGAGCATTGTCGTTTCCTCTGTCTGCAAATGTTTTAGTTGGATCTCCTACGGGTAAGTGAAATCCCATTCTAACTTTTCCAACATTTACTGGTAATTTACAAACTACGTTATAAACTCCATTCTCATTTCTTTCCGAATAAGAAGATGCCAAATTAGAATTAAAGTTAATCAATCTACCATTAACAGATGCAGTTGGGGCATATATTCCTCTGGAATTAACCTGATCTTGCACCAAATCAGATATAACATCTGAAAGTTCAGTTGATCTCTTAAAGGCCTCATAATCTGCTAAAGAGTTGGTTTGTGAACTTACTTGATTAATAATATTTTCTATATCATTATTTGGCTGAACTATCTTTGGATATCCAGGAAGATTTAGCTGAGCCGCTTTTTCGTCACTTGGGAAACCCGTTGTTACTGGAACTACACCAGAAGTATATAGCCAATGTGGTTTTCCGTAGAAAATTGTTGATCTATCTTCAAATGGTCTAACTGCAACTATGTAGTTTGGAAGTAGACGTGCACAGGTTTGGAATAAATCCCAAACAGTTCTCATGTATGTTTGAGCCCTAAAGGATACCTCATCAAATCCCTGCAAATCATCGTCAGCGTTGGGCGATATAATTCCCATAGTTCTAAATAAGTTGTTTCCACCACGCCCCCTTAGAAGACCAAATAGTCCTGCACCAGCTACTGCGCCAGCTACTGGATTTAGTGCTGCAAGGCCTATTGTTGCAGCACCTTTAAGGACACCTGCGACCAATCCAGCTCTACCTTCAGCGGAAACTAACTTATTGTCTTCTACTAAGTTTTCTATTGTTTGAGTAGATGCGGTTGAACCAAGTTCTGCTTCTACTATTAAGCGGTTCCAAGATCTATCTGTAGCGGATTCAATATATCTTTGGCCAGCAAGTCTAAGACTATCAGTTGAATCCTGTGAAAATGAAGAAGCTGTAGACCAACCATCATCAAGGTCTCCTCCAAGGAATTGAGCAAAGCCCGTTCCATTTCCTGGATAAATATTTCTCTTAAATAATTCTAGGTCTACATCAGAGCAATAGTTAGAGATTAGTTGACCCATACTAGTCATTAAGCTACCATTGCCGAATAGTCCACTAACGGGATCTCTACTGAAAACATTAGAAATTCTAAATGCTGCGGAGTTAGCTGCTCCTCCAATATTTAGTTCAGAAAGATTATTATAAACTCCGGCAACTGTTTGTCTAATTCCATCTGCACGAGCTCTTTCTATATCATTAAGTGGCTCATACAACATTGTGCCGAAGTGTCTAATACCAAATCTATTTTCAGAAAATACGGTTCCGTTAGTTGCTCTTGCATAGGCTTCCTTAAATCTACTGGCACCCATGCTAAGAAGTCTAACCATAAGATCTCGTGGCTCCGATAGATACATTCCAGTATCTACTCCACCATCTATTTTTCCAGTATCTCCCTTTTTATTAGTTGAGTTAACTACAGCGCCTAGCTCAATTGCATCTGATTGAGCAGTGATTGTTACAATCTCTCCCTGCTCAACATTTGTTATCACTCCATTGAAAACGGTTTGCAAAGAATTTGGATTTGCTCCATATCCACATCTTAAGTGAACTCTAACTCCTGGCTTGAGTCTTATATTGTTGATATCAACAACATAGTTATTTCTCATTCCAGAAATAATATTTCTAGCGACATTTAATGTTCTATCAAGTATTGCACTTATGCCATCGGTTAGATTCAAAGGATCATTGCTGAATTCGTCATTATTTGCATTAAATATTTCTGTGGATGGCCGAGTTGTTAACTTAGAGTACATATTTGACATTCTTAAAATAAGAGTGTCACCCAAAAGATCTTCAGAACTTACAACAGAAAAATCAACAATAGATTGTAGTCCGTAGAAATTATCAAATAATTTAACACCTGCAAACATTCCACCTTCATCTATTAACCACAGCATGTAAGTTGGAAAGGCTCTAAGCATTCTTCCGGAGATGTCGCGATACTGAATATCATTTAACATTTTCTCCATATGGCCGTTAAAGTCACCGCTATATGCTTGTTGATATTGATTCAGTGAACTAACTCCAGCTACTCCTGTTAGAGAGTTTGTGCATCCTCTATCTGGGGTTTGTGTATCTTCTACGAAATTAGACTGTAACTTTATTTTTGTTCCACTAGAACTATTCTCATCATTTTCTATAGTTACATTGGATCCATCTATTGTTAGATAAAATCTTCCATTTTCTTTATTGATATATCCAAAATGAGTTCCAAGTGCAGTCTGCATAAAGGCTGGGATTTCATTTGGATTTTGTTCTTCTGGATCCATTCCGGGAATTATTGTTATTACTTTATGAAACTCTACTTCATCAGGATCAAAGCTAACTTGGGTTTCATTTTCTAAATGAGAATTAGCTAAAATATATTTTATTAGATCTTCTGTAGATGTATTTGTTACACCAACGTTTCCCACTAAATATGGAGCGCCGTTTACGTCTTCAAATATTTGCAAATCTTCACTTGAAGAGGCTGATAAAAAGATAAAATCAGTCAACAGGGCTTGTTTCCTTACTGATGACTGCCCTTCTGTATTTGCAGAAACAACATCCTGAAATATGCTTACAAAATTGTGGACACTAATTCCAGTACTCTGAACATAGTCAATCATTTCGTTTATTAACTGCTCATTAGTAAGTGCCCTTTGCTCTCGGGCATCTTGGTTATTAGCGTTTGTATAGGAATATCTTGTAATAAAATCTAATATTGTATTTCTAACTGATTGTATTTTTCTCTCTAAGTTATCAGATGTCCCCAATGCCCAGTCATCTGAATTATCAAATTCAAACTTTTCAGTTAGATCTAATTGTATTTTTGTATTGTTAATAATATCAGAATCAAACATTGAGAAACTTCTAAAATAGAAGTCTGGATCTAGATTACCTACAACGCCCCCGTCCTTGTCTTTTATGGACAAAGGAAGATCTGGATACGCATTGAAAGATCCCCACATCTGCTTAATTCTTAAGAATGGATTTCTTTTTGTTCCAAAATGTTCTATTAATTTTGTTTGTTGGTCTGATGATATCTTCTCTCTTTTTTGCTGGAATATATCAAAGTCAACAAAACTTAACTGAACAGAATAAACATGTGGATAGTTGGGTATTGTATCTACTCTATAGTTAAGAGGTAATACATACTTAACTCCAGCTAAAGCTGATATGATATTTTTAATTCCTAGGAAACCTATAACACCGGTAGAGTGCTCTAATCTAGCTAAACCATTTGCATGATCGAAAATATTCTTTATTTTAATTAATTCTTTTTCACCAAAAACAGTTAAAGAAATATTTATATATGTATCTTTGCCACCTATAAATTGATAAGTTGGTTCGTCCTGCATTTGAACTTGCAGCTTTGCCAAATTGTTACCCATAGTAACGCTTACACCATTAACAATGGCCTCTTTAGGGTTTAGGTCAACTCTAGTCATAGGAACTTCCCATTCGTTAAAATGGTAATCACCTTCTCTTAACCGAACTGCTTCCATTAAGTTCTTTACGAATCCATCCTTAAAGAATCTTTCATATAGATTTACCTGGAAAGCGTCAGTTATTTGTTGACGAATTTTATCTTGATCTACTTCAGTAATACCAGTGCTCTTTTGTTGACGAAGAACTTCTTGATTAACCAATTCATCTACTATTGATCCAGAGGCAGACGACTCATTGTAAATAGAGTACTTAATATAATTAAGACTTGCGTTATCTCCTTCTGGATTTTTAACAATCTCATTATTTCTATAATAAGATTCAGAACCAATTGTTGGATATTGATTAAAATGAAGAGATGGACTTGCATTTTCGCCAGGATAATTTCTTAACCAACTTGCTTGTTCTGAATCTATTCTAGTTATATTTTCTGAAATAAATGATTCTACTTTATACGCATATACTTTTTCTCTAAAGTCGTCAGTACTGGTGCCTGCTGTCATAATGTCAATTGCTTGACGAACAAACTTTTTAGTGGATAATGGATAAGTTGATTCTAACGAAAGAGAAGATATGTCATTAATATCTTTTATTAATGGTGTAAGACTTGTACGATCAATTCCAAAATTTTCTAGAATTCTATCCCAAAGACCAGAACTAGTTTCGTTTAATATTTTTTCTTGCTCACTTCTAAAAGAAGTGCTGTCTGGTAGGAATATTTTTGTTTGTGTCTCTGCTGGAACAAACAAAGTTAGATTGCTTCCATCTTTCCATTGAGTAACTATATTTGTAGACAGTACATCATTATCGTAAGTGTTAACATATTCTAAGTTTTCTGCCAAGATGCCATCTTCATCAGTTGTATCTACTGGCATTGCGCCGTATGGACTAACCTCATACGTATCCGCTTGATTTGTAGCTTTATCATCTGATGTCTTTAATAAAAACGCCTCACTAACATATCTATGCATTTCTCCTGCGGCTTTGCCCATATATTGACGATATTTACCCCAGTGAATAGCCTGATTAAAATCTTTAATCATTGGCAAGAATGGCTTGTGATTATAACTGTATAATTCTAAGTCAACTACTAATGCAAATGGATAACTTGGTATTGTTGATATAGACATAGCGGATAGTGCAACAGCTGTAATTCCGTGCACAGAGTTTATATACTGATTCTTGATTGGTAGAATTGGAGAATACTTAAACGCTGCAACTAAACCTCTGAGTGAGGATAAGAACTTATCTATTTTATCTTCTGAGTCTCCACCATTTTTGAAATCTATAGTAAAGTTTTCATTTAAATCTAAGCTAGAAGCGTCGTCTATTGAGAGACCCCATATTTCTTCATAGTTAGGGAAAAATAATCTTAACGATACCGTGGTTTCTTTGTATCCAGCATTAAACTTTGGAGTGTTTCTTTGACGTATTGCACCACCTGTAAGGGATCCAGTTTTAAATGCAGAATTAACACTAACAGAAACTGGTGGAACATAAAAGTTTGCAGCTCCTAGTCTTAAATGAAAGATATCTGGTTTTCTAGGTGGTATATTTGCCCTGAATGGAAAATCTTGTAAAGCTTTTTTAATTCTTTCTGAAGTTGTATAAAACTTTTCTGTGCCAGCTAAAGTAAATATTGGCTTACCAGATTGACTAACACCAAATGCTTTTTCTAGCGAAAGAATAGCGTCTGCCATATTATTAAGAGTATCCTCTTGGCCTCCACCCTTTCCGTTATTTGAATAGTCGCCAACAACAGCTATAGCATCAAAAACAAACGTCAGCAATGATGGGAAATAGTGGTTTATTATAGAGAATGAAATAGGATCTTGCTGAAGACTATAAACAACTTGACTTAGTTGTTGTAACCATGGAGTATCTACCGATGGATCTATAAAATCATTTGCAGATTTTTTAACTGTTGCTATATTTTGCAGTCTTTTCTTAGCAAACTCTCCTATTTCATAGGCATAGGATGCCAAGTAGATTAAACCGGTAGATTCTAACCTGGAATATATACTTCTAGCTAAAGTTTCTTCTTCTGAAGTATTTAAAAGATTTTTAATATCTATGCCAAAAACCCTCGAAGTTGCTCTTACATTTTTTTCTGTAATTTCATCTTTTCTTGTCTTTTGGAAAAATTCTTCCATTGGGTCTACTTCAGTTCCGTCGTTGGCGCCAAAATATATTAAACTAAAGAACCTCTGAACTTGGTAAATTGCTTCATCTTCTTCATAATTTTTTTCGTCTTCTACTGTTTCTTCGGAAACCAATCTTTCTTCAAATGCAAGAAGCTGCTCTAGCATTTCATCATTAATGCCAACATCTATAGATGTTTCATACCATATTGTTATTCTTTCCAATATTTTAGATGCTAAAAATTTAGTTACCTTTTCATCCGCATCCGTATATGCATAGTTTGTTACAAAGTGATTTATTATATCTGCTTCAGTAGAAAGACCTGGATTTTGCAAAACCCCAAATCTAGCGCTTATAACACTAAGATATTCATCTAATACTAAAGACGTATTTATTGCTGTTCCAGATATAAAAATCGATACAGATTTTTTGTATAAGGCTAAAGAATATTTATCATTAAAGTCTAAATTAATTAACTGTGAACCGGTTATATCTGGAGTAGATAAATCTACGTTATCGCCAAACTGAAGGAACGCAGATAGGCTAGATGTAGAAACGGACTGATCTGATAGATAGGCGCTTAGGGTGGTATAGTCTAAGTCGCTTTCAGCTATATATGTAAGAGCTTGTCGTGCTATTGAATTTATTGCCATAAAGCCTACTTAAACATCATGTTATTTCTAATAATAGTTTTTAATCTATCGCTGGAAGAATCCTTCATGGTTGAAGAACTGTAGTTATTAATTATACTAGATTTTGTTTCCAAATTAAAGGAATTTTGAATAAAATTTGCATTTACTCTGTTGCTGACATCTTTTGAATACCTGGCTTTTTGTTGAGATTTATTATCATAGCCAGTACCATTCATTTGTATATAGGTAGAAGATGAGTTGTCCATTCCTTCAAATGAACCTTTAAGCTTGTCAGACTTACCTGTAGCTTGTATCTTTTGTCTAGAATCAGAGACTACATTTCTTGCCGGTGATTTAGAAGATGATATTTTAGCTGCGTACTTATTGGCAGTGAGAGTTCTATGAGAGGTGTCTTTAGGCTGTTTTCCAGCAGCGCTTAGTGCTTTATTTTGATCTTTTACACCTAAAATCATAGTTAATTATCCTAAAAAGATCCGGCTATTTCCTGGTACGGATTTGAAGCTACATCAGGGATTCTATTATACATAGTACTGTTAATATTTCCATTAGTAAGTCCTGAAGCAGCTTGTCTAAAACTTTCTACCTGATCTCTATTTCCATAGAGGGAAACTTTATAATTCATACCTGGATTATAACTTTTTCCTGACATTGCAGCAATTTCTGATAACTTTCTAGGATAGTCTGATTCATATGCAGATCCTCCAGGTAGTAGTGGTGGACCACTTATATCCTCAGCAGTTCTATCCTTAGACCCTTGATATATAAAACTTGCAGCTACGGCAAGTCCTGTTCCAATAGCAATATTTCTAACAGTGGGCTTAGCTAACTGTTCCGATAAATATTCTTTAGTAATCCTTTGGAATCTTGCCTTTTTTGTCGGAGATCTTTCATCTGAAAGAGCTCGAAGAGTATCTGCAACTACGTCTGGTGTATCATCAGCGATTTGATCAGCCGACCTTAATACATTTCCTGATGCGTTTGATCCATTAACAAAGGCAGCTGCTTTAGAGTCGTTTATTTGAGCTTGCTCATAAACAACCCTTGCCCTAATCGCACTACTAATTTGAACCTCTTGTGCGGTTGCCTCTGCAGCTTCTTTGTCTAATAGCAAGCTCTTAATGACATCAGCCCTGCCATACTGTTCTCCATTTGAGGAGAAAAATCCATCTACAAAATCAAAATCCATAGAGGTATTTAATATGCCGGCTCTTTGTTCTGGACTAAAAGTTAATGATTCAATAAAATCTTTTAATGCGACATTTGAAGTTGCTCGTTGATAATTTCTTCTTTTTTGCGCCATATCTAAGTATCTATGTAGAGTATGTGCCCTTTCAACACCATCTCCAATCAAAGTTGTATCTGGTAGTTTTTCTAATAAACCAAGTGGATATTTTCTTTGAGAAGAAACATATTCCAAAGAGCTAATTAATTCATAGCCACTTATGCCCATGGTCCTACTTACATCTTCCATGTCTGCAAGAAGTCTGTCACCAAGTTGGAACTTTAAATTTTCCATACGATACTTGGCCATTTCTTCTAAGTTTGCATCACCTTGTTGATCCATTATTTCTTTTATAGAGGAAATAATTTGACTATTGCGATCTAAGATATTTTCTGCAGCTATTCTAGACTCTCTAGTAATATCTGCTGCTAATAGTTGTTCTTGTGATGCGCTTCTTGTCGAATATAGCTTAAATAGTGCGCTACTGTATCTTTCTGATATGTTTGCTGCTGCTTCCATTTCTGATAGTTTTCCAACACCTATAAATCCTCTTGATCTTAGTAGCTTCTCAACTTCTTCGTGACCACCAGCAACTGCGTCATTAAACTGCTTAATATCTTCAGCGTTTGCACCGCCTTCAACCATTCCTTGAGAAATTCCTTCAGCGATTATTGTTAGATCTGATTTACTCAATTTTCCACTGGATAATAGAACTTCATCAATCTTTGCATCAAAGCCTTGATATTGAGATAGAAAGCCAAATAACTTTCCGTACTGGCGCATTGTTGTTTCTCCAAATTGTCCTAAATTAAGAGCTTGTTGTCCATATATTCTTTCTAAAGCTGTTTTTGCTATACTTGGATCAGATGCAGCGAGTTCAGAAGTATGCTTTAATATTAAACGTCCAGAGGTAAACGTTTGAGTCATGTCAATTGCGGTTTCAGCTGGAAGCAGGCCAAGCATTATGTTTTTTTGTTTTAATATTTCCTCTATATTTGCAGGCAGTTTATTTCCTTTAAACATTTGCTCAAATTCATATAAACCTTGACCAATAACAGTAGACCTATTGACATATACGCCAAGTATATTTTCATTTTCTATTGCAGTTTGAACACTTCTCTTTAAGAAATCTTCAGACACTACTTGATTAAGTATCTTGTAGTCTATAGAGCTTACTGCCTTATAGAGTGCTTCGGAATCGCCTGCTTTTGCAAGATCTTTCATTGACTGTATTTGAGTCGCAGACAAATGTGGAGATAGCTTATTAAATAACTCATCAGCAACTTGCATGGTCTCCACTTCTGCCTTTAATCTTTGGAAACCTAATGACATAAGCATTGGGTCTTCAGCACCGCGTGCAATTAACTGAGTTGCTGAAAGATTTTCTGATGCCGTTCTTCCAAGTCTTTGAAGAAAAGCGGCGTCAAATTTTCTTCCTTTATTTTGATATAGTTCATCCCAGACTCTTATGGCAGTTTGTTCTATATTATTCATATCAAACATATCACCTATAAAATCTTTACCAGTTAATGCTGTTTTTAAAGTAGATAAATCTAAATCACTACTACCGACTAGCATTTCATCTAATTGACGCATAAATAGTTTATTATTGCCAAATAATTCCTGATAAGTTTCAAGATCACTAAATCTAGTTAAGCCTATCAATTCTCCGGCTGCCGTCGGTTGACGAGCCATTGCGGCTGCAAATCTTCTTTTGCCACCTGATTCAAATGTGCCCAAGATTGGCAACCCCTTATCGTCAAGGTCGAATCCGCCTAAGGCGTGGTAGAATCTTCTGATATCATTTTCATGGAATAAAATATTATGATTAGATATTCTAAATTTAGCCATCTTAACATTTATAGTTTTATCTTTGTCTACGACAATATCAAATGCCTCTGGAACACTATCTAGAAGTATTCTTCCACCTTTTGTTGCTCCCATTGCAACAGCTTCTGAGTTAATTGCATATCTATAAACTTCTGGAAGAACTGGAAGTTTCATTCCCTTTCTGCTTACAAATAATTCTGAATCATAATATACTTTTAATAAGTTTAAATACTCATTTGAATCTCTAATTGAAACTCCACTTTGATGAAGTTCAAGAACCCTTTTTGCCCAGTCTCTGTTTAACATCTTACTAAATTGTTGCTCTTCAGGTAAGGCATCTATGTCCTGTGAGGAAATTTTTCTAATTGCCTTCATGACATTATGATCTTCATTAATTCTTCCTCTTGCTAAAAGAGCTTCAAATTCATCAAGAACTCCTTTTCTATATTTTTCTATCATAGCAAGTTCTTCTGGTTCACCAAAAATAGCTTGATGAAAGGCTGTTAGCATTGGGTCAGAATAGACTCTACTTGTAGATTCTGCTGCACCGCTAAGGTTTAAAATTGCAGTACCTGCTGCAATTGACGTATCTCTTTTTAGTCCAGATATACTCGTTATAATTCCATACTTATCAAAACGATCTAAGAAATTAACAACTTGTGCTGCCGATTTATAGTTGACATCTCTATTGCCTATTCTTACTGAACCACGAACAGTCATTTGAGACATTTGTTCATTTAGTTGAACTAATTGTCTATCTATTTCTATTCTTCTAGTTATTGAATCTTCATCAAATTTTGTAGCTAAACTTGCTTTTTCTTTTCTTAGTTGAGCTCTAACATTATCAATATTGTTTTTATTAATTAGAGAAGAACCGTCATATCCTTTTTCTATTTCATCAAAAAGGTTTTCAATAATTTTACCTTCAGATTCAGAAAAAAATTTAGACTTTACTTTTTCTTTTAATTTTTTCTTTGCTATATCTATTCCATATTCACCGGTTGCAGCGTCTATTTGGCCAGAATTTGCTATTTCATTTATAAAAGTTTTTAACCTATTTTGAACATCATCTATATCTAATAAGGCCTTTCCTTGTGCAGTTAGTTTTTCATTTTCAACGCCAATTAATTCTGATAAAGGTGATTTAATTACGGAAAGAGCATCATCTTTAGATCTAATTGATCTTACGTAAGACATTACGTCAGCTTGCTTGCCAACAGAAGATAGTAGTCTAGTATCGTTTTCTTCAAAAGCATAAGCCATTATTTCGAATACATTATCAACATTTAAAGTAGCGTTTGCTAGAGCAGTCATTCTACTAACAGAGTTTGCTGCGCCAGTTGGGTCTAGGAAATTAAATCCTAAAAATGAATCAATTAAAGATCCAGAAAGAGATACATCTCTAGGAGACAAAACACCCTTGAGTCGTTTTGGCAATTTTGCAAACAATTTGCTTAGACCTTTGTCACCTTGTGATATAGCCCTAAGTAATTCTTCTTCTTCAAAAAGCCCTCTTCCAGTATCTTGTAAAACTTCTATCGCTTCAGATGTGCTAAGAACTTTATCTCCCAATATAAAATTAAGAGCCATTCCACCTTCATCTGTAGGGAAAACGAAACCAGTTCCATTGTCGGTCATGCTTTTTAGGAAGTCGCCTATAGATTTACTTCCTTGTCTAGCTTTGTGAATTGCTATCTGAGCACTTAGTGTTTTGCCTTTATATCTATTATTAGTTTTTAGCGCGCTATTCATTTCTGCGAGAACTTGCTCATAACCCCTAAATGTAGATGGGCTTAGTTCGTCTGCAAAGTTTATATTTGCTAACTCTGTTATTCCAAAACCAGAAACATACGTTGCAGCTTCGTCTACTGTAGAAAATACTTGTTGTGCCGATATTCCTGGAATACCAGATAGTTTTGGATTAAAATAACTTGCCTTAAATTTTAATCTTCCGTCTTCAACAACTGGTTCTATTAATCTTTTTTGTCCAAAATATGTTTTAGATAGCGATTGTTTTGCGATCAACATTTGCCTGTCTATTGACAGGTTATTCAAATAAGATGTAACATCTATTATCGGTTCCACTATCTAACACCTGCGCTTATATCAATTTGCTGAGAACCAAAAGGATTCATTACTGGAGTAACTGTTCCTGTTACACCCATCCCATTCATTAGCGACCTTAACTGATAGGCTATGTCAGCCCCAGAATTGGATTGTCCAAATTTTGGATAACTTGGGTTTGTAAGATTTGCTTCTTGTATCTGTTGTGGATAGTAACCCATTTGTGACATTTGTAGACCCATTGATTGACCCATCTTAATTTTTACTTGATCCATATTGGTATTTGGGTGCCAACCCTCCCAATGTTCAGCGGGTAGTTCGTGTCTGCTAAAGTAATCCACTAAGTCTGGTCTACGTTCTACATTCATTCCCCAAGCAGCCTGATATATTCTTCTTTCTAGTCTTCCAGCTGTAGAAAGTATTTGTTGACGTTCTTCAACCGGAGCATTTATCATCGCTTTAAAGTGTTCTCTTTTTCTTTTTGGAATAGCTAAAGATAAACTTTCTATATCAGTTCCATATTTACCGGAATTAATATCTTCTATAGGAGCTCCATACATTGTTCTTTTTGCTGCAGATCTAAATTGGAAAGCTGCGCCTCTGTCGCCAGACGCCTCTGCCATATTTGCCAACCTAGTATTCTTTACATATGTTAATATGTCTGCGTACTCTTCTAGTGCTAGTTCCTTTTTTCTAGTTTCTGGAATAAATTTTTCTCCAGTTATTGCTTCTTTAGCTTGATTAAAAGAAGAAACAACTAAACCTGTAATTGCTCCTACTGCGGATGAGATTAGCTTTCCTTTTGCAGTTTTGCCAAAAAATGTTCCCGTAACTGCTAAAGCAGAGGCTGCTGCTAATGGATTTCTATTTGCAGCTTTGTTGATCATTGGTTCTATGAAGCTTTCTACTGGCCTTTGCCATTCTGGGAAAGTTGCCCCATAAACATTGTTTCTTTCCCAATCCTCAACAGCAGTAGTTTTGTTTAAAAATTTTCTATTTATAAAGGTATCTCTGTGAGCTATATATTCGGCTGCTCTTCCAAGCGCATACGGCAGTGGATGAGACCCTGCCTCTTGGGCTGATTGATATCTATATTTATAATCTGTAAATTGACGTTTCTGCTGTGCTGCCAATGTTCTTTCCCTAAGATCTTGAACATATATACGATCAGCAGGATCATTAACCATCGTGTCAATTTTTTTATCTAAAGCTCTATACTGCCTAGAGTAAGGAGCAACATCTCCTAATATTTTATATTGATCCAATAGCCCGTATCTACCAGTTTCATCAGACCTAAGTCTATTTAATCTTTCGTACGCAACTCCGGGTAGTCTTAGTTCGCCTTCTTGAACTTTGGCAAATGGGTCACCGGTCGTAAAGTCTGTAAAATACTCAGGTCCTGGCAAGAATGGATATTGTTGTCCCATAAGATTTCTTATTGGATTAATGTAATTAACGTCTGTTCTTTCTTTCGGTATGAATCTTCTTGTTACTTCAGAAAATTCTAAAGACCCTACTTGAGAACCAGACATAAGTGGGATATCTCCCAATCCACCAAGATTAAGATCCCAAAATTGACGACTTGTACCATAAGCTTTAGATGCTGCCTGCAAAACAGATCTTTGTGGAGCAAAGTCTGATTGTCCATATCCAAAATTTTCACGCAAAGTACCTATTCCGAAACCATAAATACCTAGCATTTCTTGAGTTCTATAGCCTAGCTCCTGTGACTGAACCTGAACATTTCCAACACTTAGAGGAGCTCCTGCTGGTATTATTCTTTGTGGCATTACGCCAGATACCTTGCTTGGACCATAGGCCATCTGCAAATATTGGTTATTAATACTTGATATTGTATTTCTTGTATCTGCTTGAGCCGTATTTAAGGCCCCAGCTCGTCCTGCTAACATTGCATTTGTAGATGCTTGCATTCCGCCAGCTCCACCAGATGATACTCCTCCGACTGGGATTGGCATTCCTGATCCAAGTGGTCCTCCTGGAACTGATCCCTGAGTCATTCCACCAGATATATAGGCTGCTGCATTATATGCTCCGGACTGGCCAGCTGGAGCATAATTAGCTAATCCGGCTGCTAACTCTCTTTCGTGCATTAGGGTTTCTGGTTTTAGAATTCTTCCAACTGTTGCATTTAGGGCCGGGACTAGAGGTCCAAATGGACCACTAAAGTATTCTCCAGTTACAGGGTATGGTCTATCGACAAAGTGTTTTCTTTCAAATCTATAAGGATCAAATGGTCTAAGTGGAGATATGTCAGTATAAAATAAAGCTTTTTCTATTGGGCTTCCATATGTATCTGAGGTAAACATTGCCCCAGCTTCTATCTTTCTATAGATGCTCGGACGATAATACATAATCTTTCCGCCCATAAATGGCGTATTACCCAATGGCCAGAAACGTCCTTGGCGAATAGCTACTTCACCTTCAAATAATTGTTCTTTTTTCTCTTGAAAATTCATTCCACCAGGAGTTATTCCAGCCCCAAGTGCATGTAGATTTCCGGCTACTTTAGCTGCACCACCGATAAAGAATGGAGAGTATACTCTTTCTCCCCTTTCATCTTTTTCATTAACCATTCCGCCAATAGTTCTATCTACTGTCATTATTCCTGTTCCGGCGGCGTATATTGGAAGAACTCTTTTTCCAACCATGCCAGAAGCAAATAGACTTAATGGAGATGAGTATTTATTTACATCAAGCTGCAGTCCAAGTGTACCAAAATATTTATTTAATCTTTCAACTCCATGAGAAAAGGCTGCTGATGCACTCGAATAGCCTTGTGTATTATTAAATGTATTTATGCCTAAAACACTCTTTATTGCTGCAAAGGGGTCTCTACCAAAAACAGTACCAAATGTAGGTGTTAGTAAAACATCTGCGCCAGGTCCCCTTGTAGATCCTAGGGCGTCTGAAGCGAAATCAGACATTGAGTATGGCGCTGTACTAAGCTTTGGGTATACTAACTGTTTAAATAAACCGGACTTTCCAATCTCACCTATTCTGGCTGTTGTTCCTCTAACATATGGATCTAAAAGTTTTTCGACACCAGATATACCCTTTTCTGCATTCCCTTTTATTATTGAGGCAGCTTCTCTTACAGAGCCTCTTTGTACTGCCAAGTTACTAAGGTTGCTTCTATTGGCTCTGAACGAACTTAGGTTTAGTAATGTAGAAAAGGCTGCAGCTTGTGCTTCTGCCAATTGACCAGCAGGTAATTGTCCAGACATTTCCGATATTGCTTGGTTAATTTGTATAAATGCATTTCCGTAAGATCTACCTGTTGCACCTGCTGCTCCTTGCGCAAGCAGCTCGTCTCTTTGTATTAAGTATCTAAATATTTCATCTTTTAACTGATCTTCTCTTGTTAGAATTGTTGGACTTTTAGCAGCGATGTGTGAACCAGACATTAAATCTGCTTCTTCTAATAGTTTCCTAATTCTACTACCCATCATATAGAAGGTATCAGTGTCGAAACCCCTGCTTCTTAATTGTGCAGCGTCGTCTGTAGCTCTGGCTAGTATTCTTTGAGCAAATGCTATGGTATCTTGAGCGTTATTTAAATCTGAAGTTCTTTGACCATAAAATGTCCCAACTCCACGATCTTCTATTGATTTCATTGCTTTCCTTGGCATAGCTGTGCCAAAAGTAGATTTTCTAAATCTTTCAAAAGCTCTTAGGAATTCTCCTTCAGAAATCATTTCTGCGCCAGAATCATCAACTATTCTTACAGCGCTGCTTGCCTCAGCTCCAACATCTAATTTATAATTTTTTCCTTTTACATTTACGGTTTCACCTTTTAATATTCTTGCAAAAAAGGCTGGATTATCTACGTCTGTTTTTCTTTGGGCAAATCTTTTTAGTAAGCCGGGTAAAGAATTTGGCTGCTCAAAGTCAATATCAAACTTTTCTCTAAACTGTAATTCTTTTTGTGGAGAAATTCTTAAAGCCTTAAATAACTTAGATCTATTTATGGGATTGCCATTTTCATCTAATTTAAGAGCATTTAACTCATTTAAAGACTTTGCATTCTTTTCTGAGGCTGCGTTTCTAGCTTGTCTTGAAAGTATTCCTAGGCTGCCTCTTTTTAATGGTCTATAAAAACCCTCTAGTTGTCGTGCTTGATATCCTCCGGTCATAGCCTCTCTATTGAAGGCCATAACTTGTCCTTTTGTTCTTCCTCCGCTAAAAAATAGATAGAAATCAGATGCTTGATCAGCTTCGCTTAAGAATGGTTGAGTTATTTTTCCTTGAACAATTTGAAATGGTGCTCGACCAGACATTTCATCAAAAGAACCTTTGCCCAACATTTGCGCTGGGTTAAAGTTAAGAATAGGAATTTTTAAATCTCTTGCAAAGAAGTTTCCTACATTACTTATAGATTGTCTTATTCCAGAAAAGTCCAATACATTTCCGGACCTAGTGACATAGGTATCCCTTAGTACTGAAACGCTAGCGGAAGTTGTTGTTGGATCTTGAAGTGCTACTCTTTTTCCAATGTCTCTAATTATATTTTGGCTATCATCTGTTAAATTGGAGAATATTCCTTTTTCAAATCCTTCGTCCAATGTCATTGGCCTAAGGCCTAGGATGTTATACCCTCCAGCAAATATGCCTGAGCTTATTTGTTTTTCTCTAACTAGAAATGACCTCATCTGAAGTAAGTTGGAGGTATCTATTCCTAGACCGGCTAATCGATTTGATAAAACTGCCTCTGAAACGTCTCTACCATCAGAATGTTTTAGCTGAACACCCATTCTTTGAGCTGATCTTTTTATTAAGAAGTCTCTTTTAGCGCTGGTTAAATTATTTAAATCGCTAAAATCTTCAAAAGATGCTTTTTTAGTTTTTAGTATCTTTGATGCAACTGCGGGAAAACCCTGATCTGACACAGCTGACCAAGCTTTTTCGGCCCTTCTTCTCAATTGGGCTTGAAATTCTCTACCTTCAAAAACTCTCGTAGCGTCATCAATGGATGATCTTAGGGCATCAGTAGTTAAGAATCCTCCTGGAATATTTGTGTTTGCAGTACCAGAGAATCTTGTTAATATTTCTTCAAAAGCTTCATCGCCTTCTTTCAATATTTTTGTTTTTCCAATAGTAATTTTTCTACTGACTTCAGTTACGCCTCTTTCAACGTGAATCTGATTAACAAAATTATTGGTTAGCTTTTCAAAAGCTTCATCATTTGTTCTTCCTGCATTTTTTAATATTGCTCTTTGCAATACTTCTTTGTAGGCAGATTGTTCTTGCCCTCTAAAAAATTCAGAAGTATAAAAAGATCCAGATCCTACTCCACCACCACCAGTGGACTCTATCTTTTGTGCCAATCTGGACATTCTATTTCCATATCCAGATTGAATTCTTTTGATAACTGAAGTTAAATCACTGGCATCTGATATTATTCCCCTGGATGTACCAGAACGAACCATGGCATCAAATTCAACAGATCTATTAATTACATCATAGCCTGCACCGACTTTTCTAAATTCATTTATACCCTGACGAACAGAAGATCCCAGGCCCCTTAGTCCGGGAAGCAGATCTATATATCCAAAACTTCCATCTGCTCCATCACCAAATGCTAATCTTCTACCAAAAGTTGCTGCTCTCTTTAAGGTATTTTGTCCAGACGAAGCTGCCCAAGATTCTCTGGCTCTAGTATTTCTTACTGCTGATAATATAGCAGGTAAGTTTGGCCTATCTGCATAATATTGTTTTGTAGCTGCTTGTATGCCACCAGAAGTTTGCGCTGATACTTTTAAGGCTTGATTGGTTATTTTACTGAGATCATGTCCTACTTCAGATAGAACATCGCTTAAATCTACAAACTTTTGTGCTGCTCGTGTCTTAAATGTGTTTACACCCATTGACCTGGTAACATCACCCATTGACTGTCTAAATGTCATTATGGAGTGACGAGCATTACCAGCAGCTGCACCAGCTGCCTCAAATGGAAGCATCATTGTTACTAGGGCGGTGCTTGATTCTTTAACAAAGTCTGTAACTACGTCTACTGGATTATACCAATTAACTTTAGCTTTATCTTCACGACCACCAAATATTGGATCTACTAATGCTTTCTGTCCAACGTAAAGCGCTGGCAATTCATAAGGAAGTCTCCTGGCAGATTTAACCATTCTAGCTTGAAATGAATCTCTTGCAGACCATATCGCAGCTGGTTCATATTCTGTACCTTTACCTGCCTGAGCTAATTCATTTTTTGTAAAATACTGATTGTTTTTTATTGTTCCGGTTGTTAATTTTCCGCCACGTTCAAAAACAAGTTGACTATACGGATCCAACTGATTTGGATCAACGCCATCAATACTTCTTGATACACCTTCTAGTGCATCTAACTCTCTTCGGAATTCGGTTAAGCTACGAAGAGCTCTTGAAGAAAGTCCATCAGGTTTTACTGATGCCTGGTCTTGTAAAGTCTTTGCAAGTCTTAAGCCACCCTGTTTGGTGACTTTACTGAGCACAAACATGCTACCCATTGTGGCAGCAGCGGTTCCCAGGAATCTCAGGACTGGGTGGTTATTTAAAGCTCTACTGACAAATGTAGAATTGGGAGCGTCTCCACGCTCTTCATCCTGAGTATTAGGAATATCCCTTGAGGTTACACTGTAGCCTAAATTTTTAATTGGGCCAGGATCTCTTATCAAGGTTTTGTCCTATCTAACCTACACCCCACAACTTACGAGCAATGGGGTCTTCATATTTTGCTTCTCCATCTTTAATGGACATATTGTGGCGAGCTGCTCTAATCTTCTCTTTTTCTTCTTCTTCTTCAGGATCTATTAATTGCAAAGTAAGATTTGTTGGCTCTATACCATTTATTCCTTGTTTAATTTCTATGATTTTTTCTGCTAGTGCAACTTTTTCAGCTAATTCAGAAAATGTCATTTCATCTAAATTTTCAGGAGTATACGTACTTATAGTAGCGAGAACAAAGGCTTTCATTAAATTTTTAACTTCTGTTGCTTCAAATCTTTTTGATTCTAAAGTAGCTTTCGCTACTTTTACGCTAAAGAATCCAGATATATCTAATATCTCTTGAGCTAAAGAAGATACTGCTCCTGGAGGAATTCTCATTGTATCAAATTGCTCTGGGTATATTATGGCAAAAGATAATATTAGATCTTCCATATCAGCTGATGAAAAATCTTCTAATTCTTGCAAATAAAGAATTTTATTATATTCTTTAAATGTCAACTCTCTAAATATAAGAGTCTGCCCTTTGATATCAACGCTATAGATATTTCCATATTTGTTTTTTAAAGCAAAAACTAAATCTGAATCTATCATTTCTTATAACTGTCTTACCTCTAAAGCCACGAATCCAGAAGCCTCTAAAACCTCTTGGGCGATTAGCGATGGCAATCCTGCCATAAATCCAGTGGAGTTATTCTTATCAAATTTTGGATACAACATGCATAGCTCTGCAATTGTCTCTTCATTCCAGAGATTTGCCTCAGCAGTTGAAAGCTGTCCAGCCTGAACTAACTGTTCCATCTTTTTGACAATTTGCTTATACTCTGCTCTATTTAATACTCTCCATACAACATGCTTATCATATGTAATAGAGGTTACATATATGTCGCCATATTGCTTTTTCCAGTCTTTGACCAGGCCAGCCTTTGGTCCATTTTCCCAGATTTCTTCATCATCGGGAACGTCTTCAATGTCTTTATAATCTGCTTCATCGTCAGAATCCATTGACTCTTCAACGAAAGAGATATCGTCATTCAAGTCACTAACGTCCTCAAAAGATAGGTCAATTGTTGCTGTTTTAGAATCTTCATTCGATTCAATGTCTATATTAGAAACTACAACTTTTCTTTTATTATCCATAACATGTTCTCCTTTGTCAGAACTAAATTATTATATCACATTACATTTTTCTATACAACTAGAAACTTAAATTTTGACCATTCTGCTGCTGAAAATCTTGCCAATTGCTTGTTGAGCTAACTGGAACCTGCGACTGAGTCTGCCTTGCAGAATTAGGGGTATTTGATGCTACAAATGTAGTACTTGTCTTTATTAAGTCATCAGGAACTTCAGAGAAATAATGATCTCTTGCTATAAACTGATATGTTTCAGCTAAAGCCTGACCACCTGGGGTATAAACCATGGACATATTCATTAGGTTAACTTCTTGAATAATAATTTTCATGGGAGTTGTTAAATTACTTGATTTAACGGTTCTTTGATTATAATCTGAAATTATCATTTGATCTGTTAGATCTGTCCTTTTTTCATCCTGATTTTGAAATGCGTTTGTAGGTGTAAGGGCAATTTCTTCTAATCCATAGACTATAACAAAATTAAATGGTGGGTGGGCGCTAAAGATGTTTCTATTTGAATTTTGAACATTCTTAGCAAAGGGGTCCTGACTGACTCTATCTAGTTGACTACGCGCCCAGTATTTATCCATCAATCTTTCGTCTTCTTCGTTTTCAAATGTAGAGCGTAAGTTTGATGCTATTTTATTTGGAGAATTTTTATCTTTGGCAGCAGCTACTCTCATTTGTGCTGCAATTTCTAGAAGTTCTGTCATTCTTCTAGGATATCTTGTGAAGATAGTTATTTCTCCATTTATAATTCTTGAACCATACATCATGGCGTCATAATTGTATGACCAAAATCCATATAAAGGCTGTTTTTCCTGTCTGACATTAAAGCCAAATGTTGCGATGTCTAATTCATATTCTGGAGCAAATAATCCATCAATATATACACGAATATCTTCGCCACTAAAATAATAATCGTAATAGTTTGTAAATCTTAGGTCATTCTTTGCTCCACCACCCCATACTAAATCTAGTTTTTCGTGGAGTGGATCAAATTCTCTTATGCCATCATTATTTCTTATCGTCATATTGGCTTAACTTCTTTAGTCTTAGTCACCTTGTTATACTTTTGATTATAGTATTCGGCCTCATTTAACTGAGCTAATTCATCTATAATTAAATCGCCAAACACATTGGTGCTTATTTGATCTCGGGCTTTCATTTCATCAGTATAAGAATCATCCCTAGAAACAAGAGCATCATCTGGCATCTTGATGAGTGGCTGTATTCCTCTTGCCATATATGTATATGTTTGCTCTGTAATCAAGTCATCAATAGATAGAGTTTGACCTTCATCTACTATAGTAACTCCATACAGTTTCATTTTTGCACCTAATCCATACTCATTAAAAAATGTAATGACTATATCAAAGGGTGGCAACATATCTGCAAGAGGAGCAAAGAATCCCTTTTTTCTTGATAGATATTCTTTGAACTGCTTTATTCTATAGAACGCATATTCATTAAACACTGTGAATATTAGGCTGCCGGCGATTGTTCTTCCACCTTTTACGAAACCTTTTACGTTTACATGTCCAAGAGTTCTTATTGGCGAGTTTTCTCTATGTATAGAGTATGATATTGTCTGCAATTCACCTAAGGTAATTACATCTCCAGATCCATCTATGTTTCCATCTTTGCCAATTACTGGAACAATGATTGTTGCGACTGCGTCAGCCCCAGAAAATGACATTGTTGATAAAAATTTATCTGGATCAAATAAATCATTTTTTTGATTTTCTATTTTTTTATTTTCAGTTAAACTGAATATTTTTGGACCTACCATATTATTCTCCTATAACTAAAAAGGTGCACGGAATATACATCCATGCACCTTTGTTAGAGAGTGATAAAACTATCAGGGTCTGATAATTGTAGTATTAAGACCTTCTGGTGTTATTCCTACAAGATTAGTGGGATCAACCATGCTATCGTTTCTGATGGTATACATAGGCCCTAATTCACGAGCTACATATGTCATTGTTTCTTCGATAACGATGTCATCCATCGATGCACCTGAACCTTCATTAAGAAGTTCTACACCATAGATTGATCTTACTGCTGCTTGACCATACTCATTGGCAAAGGTTACTGTAATATCGAATGGGGGAATTTGGTCAGCGTAGAAAGGAACCTTTCTTACTACACCAGTCTTCTGCTCATTAACATCTACAATACCTCTCTTGTGACCGGGATCACCAGGAAGTGTGTTACTGGTTCTTGTATAGAAGTCCATTGGTCTTTCATTGGTATAGTTCTGTTCCAACATCTTGTATAGTGCTGGACGATCAAAAACTGTAAATATTAGTGATCCAGCAATACCTCTTTTTCCTCTTGAGAAAGAACGAGGGTTGGGTGAACCCATTGTGTAGATGGGTGCCTTTTCTCTTGTTACTGAGAAAGTAATTCCAGAAAGTGCACCTATTTCAACTCCACCAAATGTAGCTACAATATCTGCTCCAGAGAATGTAGTATAGGTGTTGAGATATTTATTTACTGATGTGTATTCTTCGGCTGCCATTTAAGTTACCCTCCTAATCGGTAATTATTATAGATTAATGGCTACTCTGACTTCGATTTCTTTGAGCTCGAAGGCAGGTGTTAAAATGAGGTCTACAATCGCCTTATTTTCGTTTGGTATGTAAGAGACTGTAAAGTCACTACCAAGTAAGGCTCCTACTATTTGCATTCCTCTCAAGCCAGATGTTATTGCTGTTTCCATTGCATTGCGTGTTTGAATGTTTGATGGCTCACCAACAAATCTCTGGCAGGCTTGTCTTACAACTGATGTTGCGTCGTCAACAATTCTCTTTGTTGAGAGACGTGTGTAATCTGATGTTGACCAAGCGAATGTTAGGCCTTCACCAAATACTGGAATCTTGTTAAAGTTTATAATTACAGAGTTAACGCCCTTTGTTCCTAAAGCTGCCTGCTGAGTTCTTGTTGGAGCGTAGCGAACAGAATCTATGTTGTACAAAGGCTTATTAACTACTGAACTATAAGAAGGATTTAGACTCATAGTTGCAGCTAAGTTAGCTGCACCATTTGAGTATCCAAATTCTGTTGTGCCAGATACATAATTAACTGGCTTAACCTCTGATGCTACGATTGTAACATATGGTCCAACTTCCTTAAGAAGATCACTGGCGTCACGATCTGGCAATGAGCTAACAGCTAAGTGTGAGTTAACCTGACCAGGAGTCATTGTTTCTGAAGCTCCTGTATAGGGCTTGATTCCCATAACGGCGACGCATGGGTTAATATTCTCTGAAATGTCCTTAACCTTAGCTGCTACCTTATAGGCCCAGTTGCTAGTTACTGTGGCACTATTATCTGCATAGAAACCAAATTCTGGAGAACTTGGAGTAGCTGCCCATTCATCTGGATGAGCGCCTCTTCCCCATGGAATAATAACATCAGGAATAACAGCTTCAGCTGCAATGAATGCAGCGTCAAAAACACTGCCGCCATATGAGCTACTTGTTACTGTTCCGGTACTATGGGTCCATGTTGTATCGCTTGGCAACGGAACAATATACACTCTGCCGGCACCAGCTAAAATAAGTTCTAGGTAGGCGCGGTGAGCATCTGAGCCATCGCCAAATGCAGTGATAACATCAGCCTCATTAGAGGCTCTAACGACATCAAGATCAGCTACAGAACCTGTGCCACTGGCGGTACTACGCTTGGCAATCGCAACGATTCTGGGACCAACTGGTGTGTCCTGACGTGAGACGCTATAGAAGCGATCTCTTATTAAAGTTTTTACTCCAGGTGTAGCCATGTTGTATTTTATCCTCCAAATTAAAAGACGTATTTGAATCTTTCTTTATAGTAACACCTAAGTTATAAAAACAACTACATACTTAAATTGACTATCTTCAGAATATATAGGCTTTTATGTATTGGGTGTTGCATTTTGGAATAGATCAACTATATTTCCAGTTGTTCCTTCAATATTTGGTGTAGCCAATTGATTTCTTAATAGATCTCGTTCATATGCCATCCACATTCTTGCGTCTACAGCTATCGACTCTATTCTTTCATTCTTAATTGCATACGTCTTTTCTGTTGTTAACATATATGTAACAGTTCTTTTGTGTATGTCACTTCCAGCTCTATTAATTTCTGAGTCAGCCAATCTTCTAGAATAGAATAACTCCGATGCTCCAGCTGCTTTAAATATTGGAGTATACTCAATCATAAAATCTTCAAATGCCTCAATAATCTGATCACACAAAACTGCAGCATCTAGATCGTCTCTTGTTGTTGTTTCTCCATTAAATCCCTGAAAAGTTCCAACTTTAGCCATTACAGTAAAGCCAATTACATTTTGAAATCTTTGGCCATAAATTGTGTAATGATTATTAGCTGAACTAACAATATTTTGTCTCATTCTTGGTTTTGGTTCTGTTGTATGAGATTTTCTTAACTCTAGGTGATATCCAATTATTGCTGGATATTCACCAATATTTGGAACGGTATCATTTGGTGCGGAAGAAATATCTGACACACCTGATGATGAATTAAATCCGACTCCAGATGTTGAACCCTGAGAATATAAGTCTCCATCTCCTAGTGTCTTTGCTTGCCAAACATTTGTTGAGTCTTGATAAGAAACGCTTGACTCACGATTTATTGACATTGGCAAAATGGGTATTAATGGATTTGAATCTTCCCATAGTTTTTTAACTAAACTAATAAATTCTAAGTATGTTAAATTACCAGAATAGATTTCTTCAATTCCATCTTCATCTACTCTTCTATAACCGGGAGCTTGCAATGATTCGACTCCAAACTGTCTTTGAACACCATAGAAGTGAGTTTGATAAGTGGGAAAGCCTCTGTTTATATAAACCATTTTATGCTCCGGGTCCTGCTGCTAAACTAAAGTTTACCCTCTTTAATCCAAGAGAAGAAATTAGTTCAATTTCAAATATTAATTTTCCTGAATTTATTTCACTAGTGTCTATTCCAAGTGAAAAATCTATAATTATATTTTTATTCTTTAAACTCAATAAGAATAGTTTAGTGTCAGAAATTATTCTGTCATAATTAATCATGTCAAAATTTGACAAACATATACCTTTTACTTCACTAACGACTAAAGAAACTAATCTCATCTGCGCAGTTTTTGAAAAAACAGAATCTGGACTAGCCATTGTGTATTCATTGGTTAAATATACTTCAAATGGAACTGCTCTTCTTGTCTTCTTTCCTCTGTATAGAGTATTGATACCAAGCTGTTCTAATTGCTCATACTCTGAGAAAGTTAAATCAGCTCCATATAAAGACATTGCTCCGGGAATTCTTGTTCTTATTAAAGACTTATTTAAGCTTGCCGATGCTAACATTCCAGCAACAGCGGTAGCAGCAGTTGAGGTATAACTAACCTTAAGTTGAGGATGCTGAAAAACAAGTTCTCCATAAACTGGAATAACATATCTTCCTTTATCAGAAATTATTTGAGTACCGTAAGCGTACTGAGTGAGTTTATCTGTAAAAATATAATCTTCTTTTAAAAGATCTATATCTGATGATTTTATTCCGTTTGAACGAGAGCCAATAATTCCCATCTGAACATTTCCTGTTGTATTATGAAAATTATCTAGATAATCTGCTAACTGTATAATGAAATCAACATCTCCAGTATTTATAATAGACGTTTCTAGTGGAACTATTATGTCTATAAAATCTAAATTGATAATAGATTCATAGGTTTCTGCTAACCGATCATAATATCTCTCGTAAAAGTTTTGAGAACTGGGGGTTGCATCATTTAAACTAAATAAAGTTGTTTCTATTAATCGATTATCGTATTTATCTACATACTCTATCATTGGCGCAGCAGCGCATATCATAATGTCTCTAGCTCCACAAGAGTATGCGTCTAATACACCTCTTAATAATGGGCTATTAATATTTCCATTTAACAGATCAATTGCGTGCTGAATGGAATTTATTTTTACTGGAAAATTTAATTCTATTCCATCTGCGTGGCCTACTAAAAGTATCGTATTTGTATTAGATCTATTTAATTGCTCATATGTTGGATTATAATTTATAATACCAGATTTAGGAGCAACAACTGAAGTTGGAGATAGTGAAGATGTTCCAGCTTTTACCTGAAAAGGTGAGGCTACATTAATTGTTTGTACCTCAGAAGATGTTCTTGCTATTACTGAATATTTATATTCAAATAAACTTTGAGGAACTGTGTAATGAAAAGTATATTCTCCAGCAGAAATTCGTTCTATTCTATTTCCAGTTTCTTCTGGATCCTGATTCAAAAGAGAGTATGGCCCATCTATTAGTGCGCCACCTGCGGACTCACCTCTCAAAACATATACTACTACATCTACTGGGGTAGCTAATCCTGCTGGATCGTATATACTTCCATCATAATCTGTAAATATGAATTTGAACTGAGCGGATTGTCCCTTAGTTAAAACTAACATATTACTTCTCTCTTGTAGCGCCAACTACCCAATAATTAATTTTCCCCTGACGACCCCTTACTGCTGTAACTGCGTCTATTCTAAATAAGGTGTAATTCTTAGATGCTTTTAAGGAGAAGTTTTCGTATATTCTATCTCCTTCTTTGGGATATATGTGATCCTCAAAATAATAAACGGCGTCATAATTAGTGTAAAGACCTTCTGGAAATTCTTGAGAAGCGTTGGCGTTTGATGTTCCTGATTGACCTACCTGTCTGGTGGTCACTCTTTCAAATTGATTAGCGTGGTTGCCATTAGCCAATATTCTTTGAACATAAACGTCATGACCCCATTCACGAAGTATTTTCTTAAATGATCTTCTAATATCAATCATACTTCTTGAACCCTCTCTTAGGCATCGGGTCATCATTTAGTGATGTTGTTGTTCCATTGGGATCGTAAAGTTCTCTCCCGGAAGGATAAACAATTTTATCATTTAGCTTGCTATCATAGATAGACAGTCCTGGAAGACTCTTAGGTTGAAAGCCTTTTGGACCGACCTTACCTGCTAATATTTCTTTTCTCAATGACGCCGCTATTTGACACCAGGTTGTGGCATTGTCTCTTGTTACCTTATTTCTTGGTATTGATCTATTCATGATCGATAGATCACCCAATCTTACCGATACTTCGTCATCTCCACCAAATCCATATGTTCTACTTAATTCACATGCAGTAGCAGCTTTGATGTATTCTAAAACTGTAAAAGATAGGTTACTGCCATCTTCTTCATCTAACAGATTATATAAAGCCTTAACTTCATTAGAATAATTGTGTATTATCTCTCCTATTTCAAGCAGGGAGGCGTCTGGAAAATAAGGAATGAGCGACTCTGGATCAAGGTATAGTGGATCAACGTCAGGCGCAAAAGCTATAATTTCTTCTGTTTTTAATATAACTGTTGGCTTAAATTCTTCTTCTAAAGAAGAAACATATAATTTTTGCTGAACTATTACATTATTTCCAGAATCTAATGTTCCAGTAAATTTGACACTGTATGTATCAGCTGATGTTGGCGTATAATCATAGTACCATACAGATGGTGTTGATTCTTCCGCGCTTTCAGATATGAGCTGGTTATTGTCAGAGTCATATATCTTAACATTTACAGCGGCTGGATATATATCAACTTGTTCGCCAGTTGTGGGATCTGTATCTACAAACTTAACCCGAATTCTTACTGTATCATTAACCAATATTTTTTCTGTAGACATATTTAACCTCTATCTTAAGCAGTTGGTATTATAGTAACGTCTACAGTGCCAGCTGAATTTTCACTTAAAATAATTGTCTCTGCTTGAGATATAGCAAACGCGTCATCTTCCAAGACATTGAATACAATAAAACCCTCTTGATTATTTAATGTACTAAAACTCATTGATGAAGTTGAATTAGTGATATCAACTAATCCAGTAGAGGAAACTATATTGTGAGTACTTACAAATACAAGTGTAGAATTAATGCTTTCTGGAGATATTAATAATACACCTAATATTTTAGGATTATTAAGTACAGCTGTTGGGCCGAATGATTCTGGAGCTACTACCCTTATTCCATTATATTGGAAATAAGGTTCATTGTAATTAATTTCTCCATTATAAATCATCTAAGTATCTCTCTATTAGAAAGAACCGCCATCTATTGTAACGTTATCTATGCTTCCACCAGTAATAGACACATTGTTTGAATTTTGTGTAGCTATTGTTCCCAAACCTAATGTTGTTCTAGCTGTCGAAGCGTCAGCGTCATCTACTAGTGACCGACCAAAGGAGGTAAATGTGGCAAGAGCTGCTGTTCCAGTTCCAGTGAAGTATGGCAATTTATCAGTTGCCGATGTAAGACCTGCTATTGCAGCAAGCTCTGCATCGTAAGCCTGAACATCTGTTCCGATTACCAAACCTAGATTTGATCTAGCTGTTGATGCATCTGTTGCTCCGGTTCCACCATTTGCTATAGCAATGGTTGTACCATTCCATGTACCAGTAGTAATTGTACCCAGTGTCGTGATACTTGACTGTCCAGCGTATGTTGATGCAATATCTATTGCGTCTGATGTAACGCTTATTCTATCTGAGGTACCACCAATTGCAATAACACCATTTGAAAATGTTAAACCATTTCCGGCGATTGCACTATTTACCTGTAGTTCATCTGAAGTTATAAGTAGTCCGCTGTTCGAAGCTAAATTAATATTAAATGTAGAACCATCTAATACTAATCCACTTCCGGCGAGGTATGTTCCTGCGCCAGAGAACTGAATCCAGTTTACTGCGTCTGTTCCAACAGTCCCAACTTCGTCTGCAGTAACCCAGCCAGTATTACCATAGTTATCACCACTATCAACAAAAACAAAGTCTCCACCAGCAATTTCTGTTGCTGTATCAAAGTCAGTAGCTCTTGTTAATACTGTTCCGCCTGTTGCCCATATATAAATACCGTTATGTGCTGCGGTTGCTTGATTCTTAACAAGAATTCTATCTCCATTCTGGAGATTATAATTATCTAAAGATGTCAAAGCTGTGCCTAGAGTAAGAGTAGCTCCAACCCCATTGGTTCCATTATCGTATGTAACTGAACCGCCAGTTATGCTAGCTAAAGTAGCTCCAGTTGCTGCCTTAACGGTGGCGTGAATGTGTAGCCCTTGAGTAGCTGAATCTACATAAGCTTTTGTTGCAGCGTCTTGTGGATTTTCTGGATTTGCAAGATTTTCTATTCTTGCACTATTAACAGAAATGTGACCTGTTCCGTTTGGATCTAATGAAATTCCACCGTTTGTATCTGTTGCAGAAATTGTATTTCCATCTATTCTAATATTATCAACATCTAGCTGTTGTAGTCCAGCTAAAGTGTTGCTAGTAGCTCCAAGTGCTGTTGAAGTTGTACCAATTGTTATAGATGAATTTGTAAGTGAACCATTTCCAATATTTGTAATTGTGTTATTTGAACCACTAATTGTCTTATTAGTTAATGTATCAGTTGTTGCTTTACCGACGAGAGTGTCAGTTGCAGCAGGTAATGTTAGAATTCCTGATGCGGTTGCACTAGCAATAACATTGGTTGTTCCAGATGTAGAACCAGTGAAGTGCATACCAGTACCAGTGGTATAAAGGTTTGTAATGGTTGGACTGGATGAAAGGACTACATTAGCGCCAGAACCAACATATGAAGTAATAGAGTTACCTTGAATCTGAAAAACGTTTCCAGTTCCTGTGGCTACATCTATAGTTTTATTTGTTAAAGTTTGAGTACCAGTTAAAGTGGCTACAGTGCTATCGATATTTACTGTAATCGTATTATTTGTTACAGCTGTATCGATACCAGTTCCACCAGTAAATGTTAGAGTATCTGTGCCTAAAGCGACAGAATCAGCTGTACCACTATCTGCACCAACAGTTAATGAGGTTGATATAGATGCTGTTCCAGCTGCTGTTAAGCGCCCCTGTGCATCTACTGTAAAAGTTGGAATTTCTGTGGCTGAACCATAAGAGCCAGCAGTAACACTGGTATTGTCCAGGTTAATTGTTAGTGTATTTGTATTACTAGCAACAGAAGAAAGACCTGTTCCACCTGAAATTGTTACTGTCTCTGCATCTACAATTTCTTGTGATGTACCAGAATCTCCAGCTAAAGTAAAGCTATACGATGCAGTAGTCACTGCACTATCTACATAGGCTGTAGTAGCAACTTTTGTACTATTATCTCCTGCTGTTTGTGTTGATGCTGTTGCGCTTGAACCAAGTGCAACAGTTCCAGAGAATGTTTTATTACCACTGATTGTCTGTTCTGTAGAAAGAGTGGCGAATGCACCAGAACCAGCTATAGCTTCAACGGTCGAAGCGGTACCTCCAGCACCACCTGTTCCTTTTCCATAATAAAGTGTATTATCAACTTCATTAAACGCCAGTTCTGCGTTTTCTAGACTACTAGGTGCACCAGATGAACCAGACGCCCTTCTTTTAATTCTAATTGTATTAGCCATTTTTAAAAGTTTCCTCCATCTACAAGATTTTCTTCGCTATAATTAACCCATGCAGTGCCGTTATAGCGTAAAACATCGCCACTAGCAGCTAAACCTATAGTAACATCTGTTAAACCATTTAAAACAGATTGATCATCTATTGCTGATTCTACTGCTATTATTCTATCTTTTACAGTTAAATGAGATCCAGCTGGCGATAAACCGAGAACCGTTTGTATTGCCTCAACAGCGTCGTTTAAGTCGGTGTGCTGTTGATGGTGTGGAACTGAGACAGAATTTAGCTTATCTGTTGCAGTTGGATTAACAAAATTGTCCAAGGATGCAGGATACTGTGTAGACATATATATTCCTATAGTGTAAATATTTTATTAATTGCATTACTCCAGTTTATAGTAATTGATATTGCTGAAGAACTAGATGAAACTGGTAAACCATCTGCTGTATCTATATAAGCTATTAATCTGGATGTAGATGCTAATCCAGTGTCTTTAAATAAGACTACATAATTAAAACCACTTGTACCATAATCTTCTATGGTAATATTCTCCGCATCAAAGATGCCATTACTAGTGGTTTTACCTAACAAAGAAGTGCTAGTCGCAGCAATGTTAGAACTTCCTATGTCTGACAAATATTGGTGATCTGATAGATTTACTGTATATGTACTTTTTACTAAACATATTTTTAGAGTGTCATCAGTTAAATCTAATAGGCCCTCAAGAAGAGCTTCTTTAGCTTTAGCGTAGAGAGCATTTGACATCATATACCTACTTCAGCGGAAACTATTACTCTGTATTTATATCCTGTTTCAAAGTATTCTTTATCTTCGGTGTAATAAACAGGTGTTGCATCTGTTGATGGAAAGTCGACGTAAACATCCGGTTTCCAAGAGTGTAGCGAGATTTGCGCACTAACACTTTCCCATCTAGATGGCGTCTTTTGGATTTTTTTCCTCTGAGCCTTAAAGTATTTAGATGTTAGAAAGTTTGACGCCGGACGTGAACTGAATGTTATTGTCACTCTACCATTGTTTTCATCATTGTTAAGATAAAAATCTCCACTAGTAGGATTTGTTGACTCTATATAGAAATTTGGATTTTTAGCTAATATTTGATATCCAGTTTCTATATCTACCCTAACAGACTTATCTTCAATTAAGACTTCATTAATAACCGTACCCTGAGTTTCTTGAAGAATTGAGGGTGTGGCGGAACTTGTCTGGCTAGTGAATGTTATTCTTTCTTCTGGAACAGTTAAACCTGATGAGTCTAATAAGTTATTTATCTTTAAAACATAATCTGTATTTGAACTTAATACAGTGTTCCAATAAAGAGTTAATGTTCTGCTTATTTGATTATAATCAGTTAGTGTATTTATTGTTCTAAAAGGAGAAGACACCGAAACTGGAGTAGCTGTATCTGTTTGTACAGTAAAGTTAGCATTAACTAATGATGCTATTTTTATGGTTCTACCAAACTTAATGTTTACTGTATTGATAGTTACAGTTGCATTATCAATTAAATATAGCGCCACTCAACACACTCCATAATCAAAACTATAAATAATAGTAACAAATTACTCAGATAAAAGCATAGGGGACGGCAGATTTCTCATACCGTCCCCTAGCTTTAGGGCTTATTCGTAACTATAACAACCCTAAGGTTTTATCAGGCTGTTTCGTTGGTAACCATTACCTCGTAGTTACGGCTGAGTCTTACATTCTTAGCGACTGTAATACCCTCACCGTCACCCAACATAACGATGTCGTAACGCTCTTTCATCTTGAGTGAGCGGAGGTCACGGCTAGGATCATCGAACTGATCTGTGCTCATGTCATCCTTAACGAGGAGAGTACCTACCTCGTTACGATCAATCAAGAAGAGGTCTGACTTGGCTGGTGTAGCGCCACTCTTAGCGGTGAAGCTAACGAATGGTGAAACCAGTACGTTTAGACCCATGGGAGCGGTTGCGTTTAATGCACCCTCTGCCGACTGAGGACGATAACCCCAGCTAGTTCCAACAGCTGAAGCTGCACCGCCAGCGTGGAAGATCGAATCCTTAAGGAAGACCGACCACATGAGGGGGTGAAGAATGAAATCTGTTGGAATATGATTTTCAGCCATTAGAACGGCAGCCATGTCAATGATGTCATCCCAGGTGATTGTCTTGTTGGCTGCGCCATCAATGTCCAAACCTGTTGTGTCATCATATGAACCACTGTCGTTGTCGAAAACGATAGTAGCTGCATCCTTGAAGCGGCTAAGAGCAATTTGCTCCTTTAGGCGAGCCATGGCACGGCCTGCTGCACGAACGTGCAGACCGACAATGTCCCAAAGTGAGTCAGCGATAACTTCCTCAGTGAAAGCTAACTTTACACCCTTCTTTGAAACTTTGCCTTCTACCTGCTTTGCGAAGGCGAGTGCTTGCTCTGGATATTCTTGTCCTTCTGGAATCTCTGCTGCTTGGATTGCGTTGACTGCTGGGAACTCCAAAGAACGCCCCTTACCGAGGCGAACAGTGGAAAGCAGAGGAGTCACGAGAAGTTGTGGCTCAGCTGCTTCTTTTAGCGTACGAGAGAG
>Ga0129333_10000031_pt1 | contig 74807 bp, 83 predicted proteins | sample CPB6_08_DNA_FD_94474 | JGI IMG/M metagenome (GOLD analysis project Ga0129333, IMG submission 94474) | Freshwater to marine salinity gradient microbial communities from Chesapeake Bay, USA - CPBay_Sum_0.6_0.8_DNA | ecosystem: Environmental > Aquatic > Marine > Coastal | place: USA: Chesapeake... | reverse complement strand
TGTTAATGTATTGAGAGCAGAATCCGAAAGACTCTATAAATTATCAGCAGAAGAAAAAGACGAACTGTTTGCCAGTAATTTCGAAATCTGCGCTGAGAAATGTTGGGATAATGAAGTGATGATCAAAGAACATTTCGGAGTTGAAGAAAAATGACTAATCAAGAACTAATTGATACTTTGCGTAAAGCCAGCGAAAGCCAAGATAACATAGCACTAAAAATGCTGTTGATTATGGCTGCTGAACGCATTGAGCGACAACACGCTGCTTTGTATGGAGATCGAGAATGAACGAACGAATTTTAGAACTAATGACCAAGGCTGGGTTTGATGTAGAAAAACTACGGATGTATCCCGGTGGATGGCCTAGAGAAGACCTATTGGTTCTTCAAGACTTCGCCGAGTTGATTGTTCGAGAATGTGCTAATATCTGTTTCTCGGAGGCTGATGGGCATAGGATTGCATTCGGTGAACACTGTGGAATTGTAATTAAACAACATTTCGGAGTTGAATGATGGGCACCAACTACTACGTTGCTACTAACCACTGTGAATGCTGCAAACGATATGATGAGGAATTCCACATCGGCAAATCATCTGGAGGTTGGGCATTCACCTTTCAGGGATACCCCACGTTCAAGCTTGAGTCGTGGAAGCAGTGGAAGGAATTCCTAAAAGATAAAACTATCATGGACGAATATGGAGACAGCATGACATATGATTCGTTCGTTGATATGGTCGAAACATATAAGGCGCCTGGGTATATCAATCCACACACCGGGCGAAAGAATCAGCAACATAACGAAGCTGGGAAGAAGGACAAGTACCCATGGTTCAACCCTGAGTATGATTGGGACGATGAAGATGGCTATGCATTCAGTTCAAGGGAGTTTTCATAATGACACGCAAAGTTGTAATTAATAGTACGTATGGCGGCTTCTCCCTTTCTAAAGAGGCACAGGATATGTACTGCGCTGCAAAAGGAATTGATCCGGGCGAGTGGCACCCCGACTATTGTTTTTATAAGGACTTCAATGACCTTGACCTGGAGCGCGATGACCCCATCCTCGTTGATGTTGTTGAACAGCTTGGGGAAGAGGCAAACGGTAATTATTCTTCTCTGAAGATCGTTGAGATCCCCGATGATGTTAAATGGTCTATCCACGAGTACGATGGTGCCGAATGGGTTGCTGAAGTTCATAGGACATGGTCATGAACGAACGGATCAAACAACTAATGGAAAAAGCCGGCACTGACTCAAGCGGCAAATGGATGAATGAATTCCATGCGGAAAAACTTGTTGAGTTGGTTGTCCTGGAATGTATCGACAAGATCGAAACGTACCGTATTCCTGTTGGCAATAGTCGCTCTGGCGAACTTGCATGTGAGTGGACATATGCTGCGCTGAAAGAGATTCGTGACGATATTAAAGAAACCTTTGGGATTGAAAATGGGCAATAAATTTGAAGTACATGCATGGGAGTCTGCTGGTGAAAGCTCTCACTACTACTGGCTAGAAATCTATCGTGGTGAGAGTCTACTCAAAGCTCTATACAATTTGTTCTGGGCAAAACGTCAAGGATGGAAGTGTATTAAATTGGAGTGGCGGCCATGAAATTTAGCGAACTGAAACGACTGGTGGATTTGTACCACCGCGACGGACACTACGAAGACCCTGAAGTTGTCATTGAAATCAAATTACCATACAGTACAGTAGGTGCACATCCCGCTGTTAAAGTTAAGACAGTTCAGATGGGGTTCGATTGGGATGCTGGTAAGTTCATCTTTCATCCTGAGGAACCCCTGACTCCTAGCGATCGAGACTTTGCAAAACAGATGAAGGAGATGCAGGAGCGCGCTGCAATGGCAGATTACGAAAACCGTGGACTCAAGGCAGAGATTCGTCGTCTAAAGAAAATATTGGAGAAGTGATGAGATACGATTCATTTAGCGTTGAAACATTAGCACTTATTGTGTTTGCTGCTCTTGGTATATTTGCACTGATGGGATCCATAACATATAAAGAACAAAGAGAGCATGAGTGTGTGATGATTGCCATAAAGATGGAAAAGAGTGCTGACGATATCAAAAAGATTTGTTATGGAAAGTAGTAATGATTGGTAAAATTGTAGGCGTACTTGTTACCGTTCTACTCATGTTTTCGTTTTCATTGCTTATAATACCAATGTTTGGAATAATTTTTGGTGTGATAGGGAGTTTATTCAAATGAGTAATTATGACAGTCATGCATGGCAAGAGTTTCGTGCAGCTGGTTGGGTTGATGAGAACAACAAATTTAATGATGAGATGCAAGAAGCAATTTGCATGCATGTATTGAAGTTGCTTGAGGTATTTGCTGAAGAAGGCCATTCAGGATCATCAGCACCGTATGCTTTGAATGTATTCGACACTCTGGCACGGTTCAAGCCAATCGCACCATTGACGGGTGAAGATTGGGAATGGGGCGATGTATCTGAATATGGGGTTCAAACTGATGGTCCTCTGTTTCAGAACAAACGCTGTAGTCATGTATTTAAAGATAGCAATGGTGCATATGATATTCAAGGCATCGTGTGGTATGATTGGCACACAGATGAAAAAACGGGTGAGAAGTATAAGAGCCATTTTACCAACTATAAGAGTCGCGTGTCTGTGACCTTCCCGTATACACCTAAGACAGAGTACAAAGAGTGGAAGGAGTGATTGAAAAATGTCAACCGTACTTGTAATCTTTAATATATTCTTTTCTTGGTATAGCTGGAGGATGGCCGACGAGCGGTTTTCGGAAAAGGACAATCCGGCCGGTTGGATGTACATTGCGTTGAGTGCTCTCAACGCCGCTGCGGCCTTGGCATTCCTAATTTAATAGTTGACCAAGATCCTGTTTTCACATATAATAGAGGTTCAATTGACAAACAAGGAGTTCACAATGCAATCATATCCACAACCTGGTACTAACGAGCATAACGACTTTCTTACCCGCAAGCTCGCTCACTACAATCAATGGCTTCTGGATCCTAACCGTTCTGTTGAAGACGGTCCGTATCCTGGCTTTCCTGAGGAAATTGCTCTTGTACAGGGTCGTAAGCAGCTTGCTGCTGAGATGAATGCTCGTAAGGTAGCTAAGGAAACCGCTAAAGCTGACCGCGGCGCTCCTCCTCGCAAGGAGCGTAAGGTTCGTGCTCGTAAAGAAGGTTCTGGTCCCTCCAAGCAAGACCGTGCAGTCGAGATCTATAAACGCCTCAACGGTGTCAAGGGTGATGTTATCCAGATGATCCAAGCTGAGCTCGGCATGTCGCTTGCTGGTGCTACTACCTACTTTTATAACGCAAAGAAACTGGCGTGAAGGCTATCGAGTTTCTGGTGCACAAGTTCATCCTCGTGGTGGGCGTTGTGCACCTTGTCGCCGGCCTACTTGGGACAATGGATATTGTCGATTATCATTTATGTATTAAACCTCCTGGCGAGTGTTCAAAATGAGTCCTGAACTAGATGTAAAGCTTGTGGAGAAATATCCACTTATTTTTAAGGATCGTCATGCTTCGATGCAGACAACAGCTATGTGTTGGGGATTCGAATGTAGTGACGGATGGTATAACATCATCAATGCCTTGTGCTTCCAAATTCAATCACATATTGATTGGCGTAACAGTCAGAGAGAAGCTCTACTCAAGAATAATCCTTACAATGTAAAGATCAACGACGAAGTACCTCAAGTGGTTGCTGTCCAGGTTAAAGAAAAGTTTGGTACCCTTCGTTTCTACGTTGACGGAGGGGATGATACAACGGACGGCATGATCCGCATGGCTGAAGCTATGTCCGCCGTGACGTGCGAGGTGTGTGGCTCCCCTGGAGAATGTCGCGGCGGGGGATGGATTCGTACATTATGTGATCTACATGCACAAAAAAGCGCATGAAGGTAATGAAATATACAATTTATACGGTGCTGATCATCATTGCATTTGTTGCTGGCACCGAGTATGAAAATTGGCGAATCAATGACAACTGCTTGACACAACACCGACACCTTGTTGATGTGTACATTATTGGGGTGTGCGGTGACCTTGTAAAGTAATAGGTTGACTGATGAACGTGTTTGTAATATAATGGTGATTCATTGGAGGTCACCATGAAGCTATACAGCGAACACACACAATGGACCGGCGGCGGTGTCAATCACTGGTACTTGCTCGATGACTCACGGACGACTATTTTTGGCTACCGTAAATTTGGTCAGGGCGAGGTAACTCTTCTTCGCACTCCTATCCCTTTTGTGGAGAAGGGTCGCAAGCTCAAACTCGAGCACGACTTTGGTGACGTATCGGGTAGGGTTATATCTGTCCGCGGCAGCAAAGGTGATGTATATAAGGTTGATCTGTCTGGTTCGAGTCCAAAATGTTCTTGCCAGTCCTTCAAGTATCGCGGAGAATGCAAGCACATTGCAATTGCACAAGGAGCACAATAATGGATGACGATAAACGAGAAGCTTTGAAATCATTGGAAGAAATTTCCAGAGTGTTTAACGAAGTCATGGACGAGATTGAACAACAAAGTGAGGCGTACTGGAACTCTCTGTCTAAAGAACAACAACTACAAGTCTTCTGTGCCGTAACGCGGCGTATCCATAAGGCGGAGCTTGTCGATAAAGGTTCGTACCGTTATGCTCTCTACAACGTATTTGGTTTTGGACCTGAGAGCTATGCACCTGCACAAATGGCTGGTTACCTAGCAATCCACAATAGTATTTTTGATCATGAACATGAAAGTAGGCTACTCAAAGCGTTCTGTGTTAAGTACAATATTGAGGACGCTGACAACAAAGTTACGGAGTTTTTGATATGACACTTCCATATGAACGTACAAACGCTGTCAACACTACACGCAGCTTTCTTGAGGACCTGATCAATCCAAAAGCTACTCCTCGTATTCCTCGTGCAATACGACGACAGGCTCTGTGGTGTCTTCGTCACTATCCATCAGCTTATGATATGGAAGTTGTCTCTAACAAGGAAAGCGGTGATAATAGTTACAAGTTCGAACAGGTGTTCGGAACTAATCCATGGACACAACCTAAGCAGGAGAAGTAAATGCCAGTCCTTCACACTCAGTCGTCAAGCTCACCCCGGCTCAAAAACGAGACGCTTGGTAACGATGCGCTGACCGAGCTGTACAAAGCATATGAAGTAATGAATTTTGATAACTTCCGTGTGTTTGCGGAGGGTGTGGTTATGGCAGGTGGCGGTAAGCAGCCACGTAAGCTCGAAATTATCAATAGCATGTATTCACCGACTGCAACTAAATCACAAGTTTTGACTAAAGCACAAAATTTTATTCTTGCAGGAATGGGCTTGGGTGTTTAATATGACACATCCTGTTGTTCCTTTAAGATCCTTCCAATTCAGTCGCCGCGACCTTTCTCTTCACATAAGCAGGAAACAAGTTGGAGTACCAGATCGACTTACTATTGAAGGTCCAGTCAATAGAGTTGATTTCATTCCCGTGTATCCTGGCCATAGACAATATCGTGAAGACCAACCTGAAAATATTCATAGGTATGTTCCATGTCCTGAACAACGCTGTGGTTGGGCACGAGTCGTAGTCATACATGATGAGTGGGAATATGAAAACAGTTGATAAATGTAACAAGCTGTTGGAGATTCTTTTTCCAGGACAAATAGAACTTCAAGAGCGGTGGTGGCTTAGTCCTAATCGAGCGTTTGATAATAAGACACCAGAACAAATGCTTGACGAAAATCCAGGACGTGTAGTACAATACTTGTTGGGTCAATTTAATGGAGATTATTCATGAACGAGCATGATCAACGCAACCTTGATTTCTTACTTGCCATTGGTGATGGAGAAGAGTTTGATAAATTTATTAGCTCTGTTCCACTTGATGATATCAATTATGCTCTTGAATTACTCCAAACACATACATCGATGATGATGGTGAAAGAACTAGAATTGCAAGATGATGTAGAAGATGTTTCCCTTGCCGCAACCGTGATTAATAAAATTAAGGAGAACAACAATGCTTGAATTTGCTTTTTTTCTGGACGCTTGGCGCTATTGCATGGATCACAAAATTCCGACAAACACTATCCAACGCAAAGATTGGAAAACGTGGGTTGTTAGTGAAAGTAAGATTGACCAATGGGTCCGCGTATGACATCAATCAACAATCTAGATGCTTTTAGCATTGCATATGATAGAATTGTTTCGGACACAAAAATGTTGCCAGCTACAAGATTGCTGGCAAGTCGACTTCAAAACACTCCTTATCTGACTGTCAAAGATTTCCTTGAAGGACTATCAGACGAAGAGGTGTTTGATTTACTCGAAGTTGCTGATGAAATGATGGCAAACCACGAGATGTGTGCTTACGGCAGAGATTTGGTACTAATAAGTGAAATGCTTGTCCGAGCAGAGGGTCTTATAAGCGCCAATGATCACGAAGTAGCTCGGCGAACAAACGCACTTTGTTCTTTTCTTGCTTGTGAAGGATTAGCAAGGCGTGGGCTTGTCGAAATCTTTCGCGAAAATATGTCGTTTGGCGATGATATGGCAGAAAAAATGATTGTTAAATCTATTCCTGGAATTAACTACGATGATATTGATTTAAATTAATCCGCGGTAGCAGCGATTGCGGCATATTCCTCGTCTCCCAATGGTCGGCAAACTATACTGACAAATGTCCATCCTAAAGGTTGCATCCATTGTAGTGCCAAAGATTTACCTTCCCCTTGTCCAAGCCATTCAAGATAACTTGACGCCGCATCTTCGGAAGCAAAAATTTTACTCGTAGTGAAAGTTGGAACATTTCCAGCAAGAGTTTTATGATGTTTTTGTTTAATAATATCACCAGCCGATATTAACGATTGTACATACTGATCTATCTGTTCCATAGGTGAACCTGACGTGTTTAGTCCTTTAAGAAAAGACGTGTACTAAGCTTCATCTGAAAAAATTTGTGTTCCAGTATGAATTATAGCGTTGAAAAGTTGCTTTGCCATGTTATACCTTCCTAGGGTTATTATTGACTATTTATACTGAGGAGATTTTATGAAAGAAGACTTTGGTAATTTTGCTTGGACTTATATGTGCGACTATTTGTCTGGTCAAATCCAACTGTTTAATGAAGCTCGTGATGATACGTTTGTTAGTTACGTTTACTGTAATTATGTAGAAAGGAACGTCCCAATGCTCATTAAAAGTACTATTCGTCATGTACCTACTGAACACTCAAGTTAGACCATCTATATACTTGTAGGTTAACCTGCAGGTATATTATGAAAGATAGCTACAAACTTTTTACTCTCCAATTAATTGCTCACTTAGCAATCCTTCCCATGATTATTTATGCCCAGTGGTATCATTGGGTAGCTGCAATCGTGGTGTACTTTTTATGCGGTACGTCTATAACTGTTACATATCATAGATTGTTGTCTCATAAAGCATGGGTAGCACCACGGTGGTTTGAAATAGTTGGTACGCTGTTGAGTACTTACATTGCGGTGGGCAGCTCAATAGGTTGGGTTGCAACCCACCGTCAGCATCACAGGTATACAGATAAGCAAGGTGATCCTCATTCACCTAATACTCGACCTTGGTGGTGCGTGCAATGGTTCAGTATGTTTGAACCAGTTAATATTAAGTATGCGGTCGATCTTCTTCGAGACAAATTCCATTTAACCGTTCATCAAAAATACTTTCACATCCATGCCTTCATCGCACTTTTTCTTTTTTTTGTTGATCCTTTTGCTGTTGTTTATGTGTACCTGGTACCTGCTGCCCTTGTATGGAACGCTGGCAGTGCCATTAATACGGTAAACCACATGCTTGGTTATCGTAATTACGAAACCAAAGACAATAGTACGTGTAATTTTGTTACAGGATATCTTGTGTTCGGAGAAGGGTGGCATAACAACCACCATGCAGAGCCGGCATCGGAAAAATTCCAACGTAAATGGTGGGAGTTTGACCTAGGTTATCAAGTGATCAAGTTGGTACGTAAAGATGCTTAACAGAAAACAGTTGCCTCCTTTTGGAGTCCTGAACATCCCTGCGTTTGACATTGAAGAAATTCGTTCTTACTGCGAGCAGCAGGGATTTCTTGATATGAATCTGTACAATGATGTCAAAGCAAGCGCAAACAGTGACATAAAACAAATTCTCGAAGCTAATCACTACGCAAAAAACAACTTCTTTAAAGAAGATGAAGCGCCTCCGCTTGAAGGCGAGAAGTACGTACAGCTGTATTTGACAGGGATGGACCCTTCAAAACGTTCAAAAGAGTTCAAACTCGAGGAAGACAACGTCAAAATCCGTTTTCAACGACTGAAAAAGGATAGTCCTCATTACCTTCCTGAAGCTGACGAGCATAACTACGGTGTTAGAAACGAAAGAGTAGCAGGTCCTTTGGAAAAATTCCTCGATTCGTTTAAAGCACCTCTTGCAAGAGTGCGTTTTGCGGCAATGGCACCCGGGTTTGAGATCAAACCACACACGGATTACGACCCAACCTACATCACTCGCTTCCACTTGCCCATTGTGACGAACGAAAAATGCATGTTTTTTACTGAGTACAAGGGTGTTTTGACAGAAAAACACATGCCAGCAGACGGTAGAGTGTATTTTTTGAACTCAGGAATCAAGCATTGGGCTGTAAATCATGGCGATACATGGCGAGTTCATATGCTTATCGACGTCAAAAATCAAGATGACCTTGAAAATTTGAAAAGTTTTTGATTAACCCGTTGACTTGTTTCTGAAAAACACATATACTGGGCGTTCTTTCAACAACTTAGTGAGGTTTAATTATGGCACACATGGTCGAAACAATGGCGTATGCAGGCGAAGTTCCTTGGCACGGTCTTGGTGTTCGCGTTCCTAGCGATCTTTCACCTGATCAAATGCTGGAAAAGGCTGGCCTTAACTGGCAAGTTCAAAAAGTCCCAGCGTTTTCCAACATCAATGGTAAACAAGTAAACGTTGGTTGGTCCGCTCTTGTTCGTAATACCGACGATCGTGTGCTGTCGGTAGTGTCCAATGACTGGAATCCTGTGCAAAATACGGAAGCCTTTGAGTTCTTCCATGAGTACTGCGCTGCAGGTGACATGGAAATGCATACTGCCGGTGCGCTTCGCGACGGTCAAATTGTTTGGGTACTGGCAAAAGTCAAAGAATCATTCGAGCTGTTTAAGGGTGATCGTGTTGACTCATTCCTCTTGTTTACAAATCCTCATAAGTTTGGTCAGTCTACTGACGTGCGTTTCACTCCTATCCGGGTTGTTTGTAATAACACACTGACTTTGTCGCTGAATCAACAAGTTGATCGGATGGTCAAAAAGAGCCACCGTACTGAGTTCGATGCTGCTCAAGTAAAAGAGCAGCTGGGCATTGCTACCGACAAGCTCGCTAAGTATAAAGAGATGGCTGAATTCCTTGGTTCTAAGCGTTACAATGGCGAATCTCTGAAAGAGTACTTCAACAAAGTGTTTCCTGTGTTGGCTTACAACAAGGAAAAGGGTCCTCAGCGTAAGGAGTTGTCTAAATCGGCGACTCGTGCTTTGGAAGTTGTTCATACTCAGCCCGGTGCTCAGTACGCTGAGGGTAGCTGGTGGCAAGCGTTCAATGCTGTCACATACTTGACTGATCACGAGATTGGTAAGTCTGCTGACAATCGGCTGACTTCCGCTTGGTTTGGTCCTAATAAGAACCTCAAAGTGAAGGCTCTTGAGACTGCTATTGAGTTTGCGGAGGCTGCATAATCCATGATCTATATCGAACAGTACAAGTACGAAAACAATTTCGATCTCGGGCTGTTCTTTGGTCAGTTCCGGCCTGGTATTGATTACCAGCCGGACTGGCCTGCTGTTTTGGTCTCCTCTTCTCGTGCCAACTTCGCTGGCCACGAAGCGATGATGGATGATTATAAAGCGGGTAAAAAGCGTTCTAAGCCGTCTTTGTGTCTTTCTGGCGGATTGGAGTCTGTACATGCGGAAATCGCTCGTATACTTGGATTACGTGGGGCTACATTCTCCGTTCTGTCAGCATGTACATCCTCAGCTTACGGTTTGTACCAAGCTGGTCTTATGAGCGAGACAATGGGTACGCCGGCAATTGTTGCGTGCGCTGATCTTTTCTCTCCTGTTGACATGCATTGGTTCAATTCACTAGGTGCCGTGTCACCAGAGACAGGAATTCCGTTCGATAAAAACAGCAAAGGATTTAGACCGAGCAAGGCACAGGCGTTTTTTGTTGTGTCTGCTAGACCAAAAAATCCTGTCGCGTGTGTTCAAACGATGAGGTTTATGACACAGCCCAACGAGAAGACAGCAATTGGGTCTTTGGACGAAATAAAAGAGATGTTCCACGGTGTCCACATGCCTTCAATTGGTTGGTGGAATGCACACTCCCCTGGTACTCCTTTAGGTGATGCGGCCGAGTTTAAGTTGTTTGATTCTTTTGGAATGGATATTCCCATATCTTCCCTAAAAGGTCGTTATGGTCATGCTCTTGCTAGTTCGTACTTACTCGAGCTTGGAGGAGCACTAGATAGTGTCCGTAACGGATTAGCTCCTGCTAACGAAAAACTGGTAGACCCTATTGTTGATGATGAAAGAATCATCAAGAACGATGTTCCCTTTGTTAAGGATCAGTTCATAAAGTTCAATATGGGGTTTGGAGGCAAAAATGTCTTGTCTGTAATAAGGGTTCTCGATGCTTAAAAAAATAAAAGGCTGGCACAGCTACGAGCTGTTAAAGTTTGTACAGGCAACGAATCTTTTAATGTTGCCTGTCGCGTTGTATATGCTTGCAGTTAATGTAAGTTTTTGGTACGTGCTCGTAACCGTAGTGGCAGTGTTGCTGATTTCTAAGGTAGGACACTCAATTGGACAACATCGGTACTTCAGTCATCGTAGTTTTCAGACTGGATCGAAACGTGAGTGGTTGATGGCGCTGCTTGCTACGTTGGGAACAACACATACAGCGATACACTATTCTGCTCTCCATCGCTATCACCACGCTCACAGCGATACCGATCTTGATCCACACTGTCCTAAGCAGCTAGGTTTTTGGCGATCGTTTTTTAGTTTTGTTGATCAAGAAAAAACAAAGGCAATACAGACCAAACATATTCGTGATCTTCTTGCCAAAAAGCCGGTCACGTTTTTTCATAATTGGTATTGGCCAACTATTGCATTGTATTGTGTGCTCTTGCTTATTATTGACCCTTACTTGTTTTTGTTCTGCTACGTCATTCCATGTGGGTATGTTCAATTTGTTGCAGGAACGCAACTTAGCTTAGGTCATATGTGGGGATACAAGAATTTTGATACCAAAGATGACAGTATCAACAATAAACTTTGGAATGCGTTGACTTTAGGTGAAGGTCTACATAATAATCACCACGCTCGTCCGTATGAGTATAATTTTGCGTATGCAAACAAACCCGGTGAATGGGATTTTTGTGGATGGATTGTGCAAAAATTCTTTGTTAAATAAATATTACAAACAAAGGACGCTGCATGTTAACTTTTACAGAGTTTATTACGGAAGAAAACAAGACTACATCCGAGTGGATGTCTGGTCATGAGCTTGCAAAGCATATTCCAAAGACAGCTGTGAAACACATCAAGCAGAGTAAAGAGCATGGCATTATTACAAACCATGACCTTGCGCATGGAGGTAGTGGTAATCTACATTACCGGATTCATACAAAGTCGTATGGCAATTATAAAACACATACTGTACAGGCAGCGTCTTCTCATGAAGACAAAGATGGGTTTACTCATCACGTATCTTATGATATAATCCGGAATAGTGCGAAGGCACATAGCCATATGAAGACAAGCACAGAAAGAAAAATGACTGTGCCGTATCATCAGAAGGTAGATAAGTAGTTTTACGATCGTATGAAGTAGATCGAAAGGTGTTCTGGACGGCGGTTCGATTCCGCCCAGGTCCACCAAAAGCATACAGGGATCGGCTCTGAAATATGAGACTCCTACAAGGTGAGGAATTGTGTATGCTTTTGATGGGCCTGACCTGGTTTCGACAGGGCAAAGAGTAGAAATATGGACGATCCGACACAGAGAGTCGTTAAAAGTAAATTAAGTAAACGCAAACGATGAACGTTTCGCATTAGCCGCCTAAACACGGCTTAGGGTTTCGGTGGGTTTCCTCGTAACAGAATAACCCACCTCTTTAAAAGGAGAGATAAATGAGAGCTATCCTGACAGGATTTCTGCTTTCAACATTTATACTCTCAGCAGCCGCGGCAATTCCTTCAAACTTGCCACTCTCACCGAGTTTTCATGAGTTAAGTAAAGAATCACAACGACAAGTAACGTGTCTTGCTGAAAATATTTACTTCGAGGCGGCTTCTGAGTCAGTAAATGGTAAGTTAGCAGTTGCTTTTGTGACTATCAACAGGGTCTTGTCGTACAAATTCCCAAGTACAATATGTAATGTTGTTCATCAAAAGCAAAACGGCGTATGCCAATTCAGCTGGTTGTGTGATCCTTCTATTACGAAGCGACGGAACGCTATCAAACACACGCAGTTGTATCATGATATTGTGGACTTCTCTATTTTAGTCTTACTTTACCATGAGCTAATTGATGATGTTACAAAAGGAGCTACATACTTTCACAGTGTGGCTATAAATCCAAAGTGGCGGCTGTATAGAACTACACAAATTGGTAATCATATATTTTATAGACAAGCGAGAGATCGACATGAAGTATCAACTAGCAGACGAATTCATATTCACTGATTTTTTCAATACTTTTCGTGAAGGAATGACGGCGGATTTTTTGAAAATTTTTCCTAATTTTAGTGACAAACAACCAACACCTGAAGAACGCGAGCTTGATCCAAAATATAAAATGAAAACCGTTGGTCAGTGGAAGACAGCTGGTAATGCAGCTGCAGGTGATGCATGGAAAGTTGAGGGGTTACGGTATACGGATCCTGGTGTTAATACCAAATCGGCTACGAACCGAGACAAATATCCTGCTGCCTGGAAGCTTGTTGATCATTTTGACAATCTTTATCCAGATGGAGTTGAAGGTGGACAGATTGCTTGTCCGATCGCGACATATAGCATTATGGAAGCTCATAGTCGTATAGGTCGTCATACTGGAATTGAAAATCGACGTAAACAGTACGTGAGATGTCATATCCCTCTAATAGTACCTGAAGGGGATATCACATTTGAAATTGAGCGGACAATCTTTATTCATTGGGACAACGTGTTTGCTTTTGACAATCAATGTGAACATAGTGCGTGGAACAACTCATCGTACCGACGTCTCGTGTTCTTGATCGACCTTCATCGTTCAATAGTCAAATGGCCTCTTTTATAAACAAGTATCACCATCATCTGAAAATACCGGTATCATTTACATTTCCTGAATATCCGGTTCCCAATACGCAGCTGCACTACCATACTCGCTTTCACAAAGCAGATATGGATGATGAATTTAAAGGATGGTTGAGTCTAAGAAGCTTGTTTGTTATTGCTGGTGAGTACTTCTACACTCCACCAGGCCGGACTTTAGAGCCTCATTCAGATAGTCCGGAAATTAACGATGTTGTAAAACTCAACTGGATGAGAGGTGGTGAAAATAGCACAATGGATTGGTACGAGCTACGGCCAGGTGCCACTCTTAAAACAAACACAACAGTTATTAACACACAATATTCTTACGCACCACGAGAAGATCTTATTCACGCCTACTCAGCATCTATTGGTACACCAAGCCTTGTTAACGTTGGTAGGATTCATGCTGTCCATAACAGTAAGTATCCGAGATACGTTGCGTGCGTGGTGCTCGGTGACTTAGAAACCAAACAAAGGCTACAGTGGGACAAGGCAAAAAAAATTTTTGAGGATTGTATTGTCGACTAAAAGAAGACATATATAGTAGTACTATGAGGAAAAAAATGGTTCACCTTCACATATCATCGTTTATTGAGCGCAAGCAGCCCGGTCTGTTGACCGTCGCTCGCCCATGCGCCTATAATACATGGATTGGAGTGAGGGGAACCTGAAGCTGTAGCACAAGTATCTACAAACCAGGAACCCCGGAATCGAAAGAAACCGGGGTTTTTTGTTTGTGGTTATTTAACCAAAAATGGACTGTTGACAAGATGTTTGTTTTGTCATATAATGTTCATATTGAGTAGTTAACAACATTGACTACTTTGCTCTTTTACAATTTGTAGATGGTTACGTGCACCTATCGTCTAACGGCTAGGACGCTGCCCTTTCAAGGCGGAAACGAGGAGTTCGATTCTCCCTAGGTGTACCATTTGTTTAATGCTATCAGGGTATCGTCTATGGACGCATAGACTATGCGGGCCTAACTGTGCGAGGAACAGGTCCTGATACAACCGCTATTCGCTTGTCAGAGTTAGCTACTTTGTTGACAAATTGGCGCGATAGCATTAAACAAATGGTAAATGTATCGGTGGCAGAGTGGCCCAATGCAAGAGTCTGCAAAACTCTACAACCGTCAGTTCGAATCTGACCCGGTACTCCAGTTTTTAGGAGGTCTTGCAGCTATGGCGTGTGCTGCACTGGACTGTAAATCCGGTCCCTCGTGGTAAACATTCGCGGTTCGAATCCGTGGACCTCCACCATAATCCCGCTTCCTCGGCGTGACAGAGGCGATGGATAAACGTAGATTCCCGGTGGCAGTACACCGTTAGCAAGTCTAAACAACTTAGGAACTGCTAGGATGATTCACACAGCCGAAGAAGCAAAGGTGACGACAGGGTGTCAACTCAAGTAGGGGCGATGTGGAAACGTAGCCTACACCTTATAAAAGCACATTATCCTTTGGATCCTTAACACAAGAGTTGAGGCAAGGTTAACAGTAATGTGCTTCTATAAGGTTTCAAAGTGTTCATGGACGCACGCATGCCTGTCACGCATGAAGAAGGGGATCGTTACCCCTTGAAACCGCCAAAAGGGCTGCTAGTGATAATGGGAGCACGCCGCCTTTGCACGGCGGAGGTTGGAGTTCGATTCTCCAGCGGTCCACCAAAACAATTGCAGGTAGATCAAGTGATCCGGTGGGTCTCATAAGCCCATCCGAGCGGGGAGCGTTACCCCGACCTGCTACCAATACCTCCGATTGGGATAATAGGTAGTCCACTGCATTTGGGGTGCAGAAGGTGCTGGTTCGAGTCCAGTGTCGGAGACCAAATAAGTAGAAAAGATTTGCCCCTATAGTTAAATGGTATAACAGTTGCCTTGTAAGCATCAATTCCTTGTTCGATTCATGGTGGGGGCACCAATGTTGAATATTGGCCTGTAGCACAGTTGGTAGTTGCGCTTGACTGTTAATCAAGATGTCGTGGGTTCGATCCCTACCAGGCCAGCCAAGTTTTGCAAGTGTCAGCAGGAGAAAGACACTCTATAAGGTTACTTCGAAGAGCCAAATAGAGTAAAGCAGTGGGGGGCGCGAATCCCTAGCAAAAAATAAGGGACACTGTGTTGAGTATTTCAAGTGACTTACCGACTCCCGTCCGGACTAGTATAATCGGGTGAATGGTGCCAATAACGTGGTGGCACTACTTGCAAATCCTATTGGGCCTCTAGCTCATGTTGGTTAGAGCAGCGGACTCATAATCCGTTGGTGCCGTGTTCGACTCACGGGGGGCCCACCATGTTTTATTTGTTGAAAGCCTGTGAGCAAAAAGCCTAACCAGCTGCCTGACTCCAAAGGTAATACCGACCTCTATCGAGTCCCTCGATGTGCTGTGGTGGCACTAGGGCTTTTGAGCGTATAGCAAAGATAAGAGGGGATCACCGGATCCTTAAACAGACTGGAGTGCTTTCAACAAATAAAAGCTTTTTTGGAAAAATTAAAATTTAAGTTTAGACGAAGGTTGTTTGTTTTATTCCATGCGGTATGCATTACAAAAGGATCAAAACAAAACACTTTACCTTCGTCCCATTTATATGTTGTCTCTTCTACAGTGATACCTATGTCGCCTTGTGGTACAATGAGAGGCAAGTGTACTCTGATATAGTCTTCCCCCTCGTCATATTTGTCAGTGTGCCACTGTATAACTCCACCTGGTAATATAGCACTGAACCATATACCAAATAGGTGGTTTTGAGGAAAAGACTCAACAAAAGGTTTGAGAAAACGTGAGCGAAACTGACAAAGAGGGTCCCATTGAGGATTACGTTTTTGAAAGTATGCAAATGATCCAACCCACTCAGCGGAGACTCCTTTGTCTTGCTTGGGTGACTTTATAATTTTGAGCTTATCAACACCGCCGTATATTCTAAAGAAGTCATCTTTAATATTCGCGGTTGCTTGCTCAAGTCGTTGTGTGTGTATAAAAGTTTGGCGATTGTGCATAAAAGTATATAGCAAGCCCAAGTAGCGCAATTGGTAGAGGCAATGGTCTTAGAAGCCATACAGTGTGGGTTCGAATCCCTCCTTGGGCACCAATCCACCACCTTAGTTCAATGGATCAGAACACTTCGCTACGAACGAAGAGGCGGGAGTTCGACTCTCTCAGGTGGTTCCATACAGTGCAGGGAATAGTGTACCGGTGCGCACGACTGTCTGTGAAACAGTAAGACAGGGTTCAACTCCCGTTCTCCTGCCCAATTATCATAAGCCGCTTTAGCTGATGTGGTCATAGCAACGGTCTGAAGAACCGTGGAATCTGGTTCGATCCCAGAAGGCGGTACCATAGTTTTGTTGGGGGTTAGTTAAATGGTATAACCACGGATTTTGATTCCGTTATTATTGGTTCGATTCCAATACCCTCTGCCAATACCGGATTAGCTCAAAGGTAGAGCACACGACTGATAATCGTGCGACACTGGATCGTTACCAGTATCCGGTACCATTTTCGGGGGCATAACTTAGTGGTAAAGTAGCTGGCTTTTAACCAGCAAACCCGAGTTCGATTCTCGGTGCCCCTACCATCTGCGGGTATAGTGTTTAACGGTTAGCACGCTAGTCTTCCAAACTCGAAGTGATGGGTTCGAATCCCACTACCCGCTCCAATTTTCGTTTCCTGTTCGAATACTAATAATTAATTCTGGTTTGTCTCCATTATTAATTATGTCGTGAAATGTAGAAGGATTCACCAAAAAAGGTTTGTTAGCTGTTTGTGAGTGTATTATTACGCTCTGATCTAAAGAAAGACCAGGTATTTCCCACCCACGAGCAGACCTAATAGTTTTGATAACACCACCTGGTTTTACCTTATACCAGTTCATTACAACATTGCTACATTCTGTAACAGGTACATTCAATGCCTTCGTTGTAAATGTGTTGTCAACATCTCTATCAACGTGTATAGCGGATCTTTGTTTGGGTTGTAAACAGGCAACAGTTACACTATTCATGTATATGTCAAAAAGGGTATCTCTGAATTTAAGATTAAGAGCTGATAATATTTTAATCTTCTGTAAATTTTTAAATGCAGAAATTGGAACAGCCTTGTTAAAAAGGTTGTTTTCTTCGACTATCTCTTTTACAGTCTTGTAAAGAAGATTGCGATCGTATTGAAAATCAATAACTTCAGAATATTCGTGTTTCATAAATGAAAATATATATGCATCGTTAGCTCAGCGGTAGAGCTGCGCCCTTACAAGGCGAAGGTCGGGAGTTCAATCCTCTCACGATGCACCATACATACAACACATCTCGCTGGTGTTAACGGCAGCATGACGGTCTCCAAAACCGTGGGTGGGGGTTCGAATCCCTCGCGGGATGCCAAAAAAATGGAAGTGTGGCAGAGTCCGGTTTATTGCACCTGTCTTGAAAACAGACGATCCGAAAGGGTCCGTGAGTTCGAATCTCACCGCTTCCACCAAATAAAAAGTGAGATGGATGAGTGGCTTAAATCAACGGTTTGCTAAACCGTCGTCTCGAGAAATCGGGACCGTGGGTTCGAATCCCACTCTCACTGCCATAAAAGAGTGAACATATGAAAGAAATGCATAAAATACGTACCCTCGAACACTTTGAACCAACAGATCCTCTTATTGGTCTGACCGTGGTTGAAGTAAATCCAACAGAGCTATGCAATAGAACTTGTGCGTTTTGTCCACGTGTTGATCCAGAAATTTATCCTAATCAAAACTTACATATGTCTCTGGATACTATTACTGCTCTTGTAGAGGATTTGTACAAAAATAACTACAAAGGTAGAATAGTTTTTTCTGGTATGGGAGAACCAACACTCAACAAAAATATTCTTGAGCATATAAAAGTCGCAAAAGGTAAAATCCGCGATATACAAATTTATACCAATGGAGATAAGATTCTTGATGATGATTGGTACACCATTGAGGATTTCATCGATGCAGGAGTAACTAGTATCTTTGTAGATGTGTATGATAGTGAAGAGCAATACAAACAATGGAAGCGTAAAGTCGCGCCTTTTGTGGATCGTATACCAATTCACCTTTCCGCCAAGTACACTTTTCCAATACAAATTTTTACAAATAGAGCTGGTACGGTTAAAACAGATGGGATTCCTCAAGACGTTTTAAATAAGCCGTGCTTTCTCCCCCATACAAAAGCTTTCGTTGACTGGGACGGTAGTTTACTGTTATGTTGTAATGATTGGGCAAGGGCAGCAGGAAAGTTTGGTAATGTAAACACGACACCTTTTCACAAGCTGTGGCTTTCTGAAGAGATGAATAGTATTCGTAAAAAGCTAATGTTTCATAATAGAACAAAGGGTGGCGTCCCGTGCGACACGTGTAATGCAACTGGCAACCAAAAATTAAAGAAGGAAGTTATAGACACATGGACCCCTCTTTTGAAATAGAAATAAAAAAAACCAACATCGATGTATCATGTATTTTAAATGAAGTAGTCCACCCTCGAGCTTCTCATTTGTGGAGACACTATGGGGATTTGTTGTACGCTTTTCGAAAAACAGAAACCTTAAGACTTTTTGGGCCTGGTGATGTTGACACCACCAATAGGTCAGCGGATAATTTTTTTAATAGTACAGAAGTTGAAGATCTTTCTCAAGGATTATTTCCCTCAACATTAGATTGGTTACATCAAAACACAGTAAACCTGCAAAGATCTTTTTTTCTTAAACTGCAACCATTACAAAAGGTTCCGTTACATAAAGATCCTGGAAAATATTTTCATACAATAGAGCGGTATCATTTGTGTATAAAAGGAAGATATCGATATTTTGTAGGGGATAGTAGTCGCGATATTACACCAGGAACGTTATTTTGTTTTAACACGCAAAAAATGCACGGTACACAAAATTTAAATAACGAAGATAGAATAACATTAGTGTTTGATGTTTCAAAACCTCTGTAGTTTAATGGTAAAACAGCGGATTTATACCCCGTAGCGCCAGATAAGCGGCTGATGTGAGTTCGAATCTCGCCAGAGGTACCAGTATAGCCCGGGTGGTGAAATAGGTAGACACAAGAGACTTAAAATCTCTCGTTTAGCGAAAGCGGCGTGCCGGTTCGATCCCGGCTCCGGGCACCATTTTCTGGCCGTCGTTCAATGGATAGGACAGCGTTCTTCTAAAGCGCGAATGGGGGTTCGATTCCCTCCGGCCGGGCCAGATATATAACAGTAACCTAACATACTTCATGCTTCCAAATGTTAAATAGTATTCCTTTCAATTTTAATTTTGAATCTAGAATAAAACAACTGGCTTTGAAATCGTTAGAAAAGTTTGATTTTGTTCTTTCCAGACTACAAAAATAAATGTATTATTTTTCGTTTAATTTTGAATTTGTTCCTGCTGTGCAGGCTTTTTGTAAAAAAAAGCTTGAATCAATAAAGGCTGCACCAACACCACAACGTCAAGCCAACGTATTATTTGCTTCAGACTTACCATCAGATGTATGTGCCACAATTAATAATGAGCTGTCATATTACAAACTTCCTCAATTGTTTGCGTTACATCTTTTTACAAGACCTCCTTTTTTCACACAAAACTGGCATAAAGATTTATATAGTATGAAAGATGGGAGGGTTTTTGGAAAAAGCACAGCGTATAATATACCCATTGAAGGTTGTGTTGATTGTTTTATGGAGTGGGCTGAGGGGGAAGTTATTGAAATAAAACGTCCCGACCCTGGATATGGTCATACACATCCTGAATGGGTTAAAGGTCCTTTTATTGTTGATCGTCTTTGTTTTGAGCGTCCACACTTTGTTAAAGTTGATTCCTTTCATCGTGCGTCAACAGGACCAAAAGAAAGAACAATAGCATCACTGAGATTTCAAGAAAATCTTTCTTTTGAAGATTATTTTTCTTCAATAAGCAAACAAAAAGGAATCATGTGAAATTCAATCAAAGCTTTACAGCTGCCAAAACAATAAAACAAAAAAAAGAAGTTGAAGATAATACGGGGATTGGAAAAAACGAATACTGTGATATACTTTCAACAGAAGATTGTTTTGTTGATGAGGATACTGATATTGGGGATAATATTATTTTGGGTTATAATTAATAAGCGGGTGTAGCTCAATGGTAGAGCAGAAGCCTTCCAAGCTTACGACGAGGGTTCGATTCCCTTCACCCGCTCCACGGCGAGGTGCTTTATGCAAAAAATGAACATTGAAGAAGTAAAAGAATTCATTAGAAAACAATCACCATCTACAAAGATTTACATTGGGGCAGATTCTGTTCGCTTCAAAGAAGGTCGTAATTGGTATGCAGATTATACACTTGCAGTTGTTGTGCACGTGGATGGTCGGCATGGTTGTAAAATATTCGGTGAAGTTCAAAGAGAGCCAGATTATGATCAAAAAAAGAACAAACCCGCAGTCCGTTTAATGAATGAAGTGTACAAAGTATCTGAGTTATTTCAGAGCTTAATTGATGTGTTAGAGGACCGTCATGTTGAGGTACATTTGGACATTAACCCCGATGAACGGTACGGTTCTAGCTGCGTTGTGCAGCAAGCTATTGGTTACATTAAAGGAACGTGTAATATTGTTCCTATGGTAAAACCAAACGCATTTGCTGCTTCGTATGCGGCTGATCGTTTGAAAGAGGTACTGGCAGCATGAATATTCTTGCGGCTTCGTTGAAATTTCCTGCTCTTGACAAACAAAAAGCACTTGCAGAGGTAAAGGCTGTCAATGAGAAGGCATGGTTTTATGATGCCTACAGACATACAAACATGATGCCACTCATGACAATGGGCGGTAAGACAGGGGAACAGGGGGCGTCTAACTTTCGAACAAAAGAAGAATATGTTTGGACGCCTTTTGCTTCTCCTACTCTTGTTGAATGGTTTGAAACACACGTCTTTCCGTGGATGGGGATGAAGACGCGGATAAGCATTTTGAAGACACAACCAGGTCAACGTAATCATGAACATATTGACTGTTCACCACAAGCATTTGGTACAAGACAACACAAATTCCGCGTTGTGCTACAAGGCAAAACAGACAGTTTATACTTCGTTTTGAAATACGGACACGTCCGTTTGTTTGATACTGAAGATCCATTCATAATGGACGGTAGTTGGCCACATGGTATGCATAATTTTACAAGCGAAGAGAAGTATACAGTCGCAGTAGGCGCACCTTGGACGGGATTAGAACAGTATGATAATCTTGGACATCAACTGATCTATCAAAACTTGAACCTTCTCCCTGAGGATTTAGACAGATATTATGACCAACGATATTTCCAAAAACAAGGTTGAGTATTTTGAAGCTCTAGGACAGTCTTACAAATTCACAATCCTTACCACCTTTGATAAAGAGAACGTAAATCGTATATGGAATTTGTGGAGTAGCTACGAAGGGGAGCGGCTAAAGAAAAACTACACAGAAGAAGCTCTTACACGCACAATCAGAGCACAACGGTTTGATTTAGGATTCTTCATTGTCGAGCGCGATGATGCTGTTGTAGCTTCGTTTGGACTGACCCTATATAATGGCTGGGCTATTGGTACACGCTACATCAAGCATACAAAGAAAATAGAACCCATCGCTGCCGTCGTCATTGCTCCTTTTCTGAGAAAATTTCTTGGCGATAAGGTTGAAGGAATGGCTGTTGCATACAACAGCGAAGAAAAACGTACACTCAGTCTTTTTAACCAAAAATCTGACCGTGTTTATGTGTACAGAAATTTAAGTGAAAATGATTTGAAACATCTCCATGACTTTAGGGAATTAGATTATGAAGTTTACTACAGAAACACTCGCCAGCGAGTTTTTTATGCTCCATACAAAGAAGGAGCTAAACCCACTTTCGAACGCTACACAGGAAATAATGACAGAATTCAATCCAGTTAAATCGTTAAAAGACTTTCAGCGTGAGATTGAGCAGTTGGCATTTGAAAAAAGAATTGATTTTATGGAAGCTGTGCTTTTGTATTGTGAACAAACAGGCATGGAGATCGAGACAGCAGGCAGTTTGATTCGCTCCAGTGCAAAAATGAAAGCACGTATACAAGACGAAGCAGAAGCTCTCAACTACTTTCCAAAAACGGACAAACTACCTTTATAATGTTTACATTGAGAATGGACGCATTTGAAGCTTACAAGCACTATCTTGCGTTAAAGAGTCATTTCACGACAAAGAGTTATGACTTTTTTAAATACAACGGCGCTGTCAAAGCACGTAGAGACAAATTTGACTCTCGCAACGACAAGTATTTTTTTCACAAACTCTCAAAACATAAGGACCTGACTAATTTCCTTGTTGCTTTATTTGTGTATGGCAAGCAAGATGTATGGGTAGGAGACCTTCTTCGTAATGAGGAATCCGAAAAGCTTTACAAGGAATGGCTTCGTGTAAAGGAATCACTTACATATGTGTTTACAAACGATCTTGACAAATTTGGCGATTCTATTATTGATAATTTTATTGTTGTCGATGGGCAACACCCCCAAGCGCTGAAGATGTTACTAAGAAAAGAAATTCACATCGAGACTTTCATTATACTTAATGACATTCTTCGCTTTACACCGATGTGGAATAAAGAGATTACCGACCAGGTAATATGGCCTGATGTAAGGCAAAAATGCAAGAAGTATCATCCCTTCATGCATTATGAAAAAGAGACCTTTAAAAAAGTTCTTGTTGACAAGTTCAACATAAAGCTGTAAGATAAATACCTGTATCGTTATGATACTGTGGATACGACTTATACATTCAACACATTTTATACAAGGATATACGTATGACAATCGATTTCAAATCGCTCAAAAAAGCTAGTGGCGCCTCTTCTCTTGCAAACATTCACAGCGCCGTAGAAAAGCTAGCAGCTCCCTCTAACAAACCTCAAGACGACGATCGCTTTTGGCGTCCAGAAGTGGATAAAGCTGGTAACGGTTATGCTGTTATTCGTTTTCTTCCAGCTCCTGGTGGTGAAGACGTTCCTTTTGTCCGTTTGTTTGATCACGCCTTCCAGGGTCCTGGTGGTTGGTTGATTGATGGGTGCTTGACTTCTGTTAATGAGAAGTGCCCCGTCTGCGAACACAATAGTGAGTTGTGGAATACCAACATCAAAGAGAACCAAGATACGGTTCGTAAGCGTAAGCGTAAGCTGTCTTTCATTAGCAATGTATATGTTGTGAAAGATCCTTCTAATCCTGACAACGAAGGTAAGGTGTTCTTGTTCAAGTATGGCAAGAAAATCTTTGATAAGCTAAACGCTGCTATGAATCCTGAGTTCGAGGATGAGACTCCTCTCAACCCATTTGATCTCTGGAGTGGTGCTAACTTCAAACTGAAGATTCGTAAGGTTGATGGTTACTCAAACTACGATAAATCTGAGTTTGATAGTCCTTCTGCTCTGTTGGAGGATGATGATGAACTTGAGGCAGTGTGGAAAAAGGAGTATCCGCTGGCTGCTTTCCTTGAGCGTAGTAACTTTAAGACCTATGATGAGGTGAAGAGTCGCCTCAATAAGGTGCTTGCACTTGGAGTTGGTGCTTCAGAGCGGCCAGCATCAAAGCAGGATATGTGGGAAGAGGCTCCGGAAATGCGTAGTGCTGCTCCAAAGGCGGCTCCTGCTAAAGCTGCGAAGCCTATTCCTAAAGCCGATCTTCCTTGGGATGACCAAGAAGACGAGGACATGGCAATGTTCCAGCGTCTTGCTGATGGAGAGTAAACAACTTACCTTCCTACCATAGGAATGTTCTCTGAACGACTGGCTCCAGGGCCATTTTGAACAGGAACGTATGTGGTAGTGTGTGATGGTTGTACAACAGGGGCAGGTCTTTGCTGCCCCTGTTGTTTTGCTGCTCTTAAAGCTAGCGTTCTACCAACAATTTCCTCACCCGAACCACCTTGCTGCAATTCACGTGAGTACTCAGGAACGTAATTACCAACTTTAATCTGTAGAAGTTCTAGTAATTGACCAACAGTTCTTGGTTTTGATTTATCTCCACCAATATAAAAAGTGTTTAAGTTTTGTTCAGGACCTTTTGGTATCAGTGGTTTGATTACGTCGGCTGCTATTTTGTTTGGATTAGCTCTAAGCAGCGCTGCTGCTCCAGTAGCACCAAAGAAATGGGCAGCGTAGAGGTTACGATGATTAACCTCAAGCCCATTTGACTTTAAAGCTTGAATATTGTTTTTAAGAAAAATGGCACCAGCGATGGAGTTTGCAAAAGGATCTTTAGGACCTCTTGCAAAGATTTCTGCATATTGTGGATTCTTCGACGTTATTTCACGCCATGTGCTATCTAAAAACTGAAATAGACCTGTTGCTTTTGAATCGGGGTTGACTATATCAGCAACGAATCCACTTTCTTGCCTTGCCATGGCAAGCATTAATGCTTCATCAACACCTATTAGTTTTGAAGCCTCTCTGATCGCACCTGCAACAGATATTGCTCGACCCGTTATAGTGGGGATGTCAACAGGTGTAGGAGGAGCAGGTTGACCATCGCCTGCCACATAAGGCGTAACATTACGACCTCTGCCACGACGTCGCCCTAACCTATCTACCTCTCTACCTTCTGTTGGCTGTGATGTGATACTTTCGCGAAGAACGTTCAGTAACCCTTTATCAAGGTCACGACGCCATTGTTCTTTAAGGCCTTCTTTGAATGTCTTCCAAGTGTTGGCCAGTTCCTCTTGAACCTTTGCCCACTGCGCATCGACAATTTTGGTAACTTCGTCCCAACGTTGTTCAGCCAGTTCTGGATTTATTATTTTCTCAACGTGATAATCAATTTTATGTGAGTTGAAGTATGTTTCAAGTTTTACTTGATACTTTAATGTAGCCGCAGTGACACCAACAAAAGTAGGATCAAAACCTTCTGCTACTGATATTGCAGCTTGTGTAACTTTACCTTGTGCTAATTGCCAAACAGCAATGCCAGCTACAATACCTATACCAATCACAGGCAGCTTTTTGTAAATTGCTGCACCAAGTTTTTGTACAATAGCGTTCTTTGCAAAGGCTTGTGCAGCGGCTAACGCTTGACCATTGAGAGGTACATGGACAACTCTTGTTGGAGGTGGCGGTTTAACAGGAGGAGCAGCTGCTGCTGGTGGTACAGCGGCTGGTGGTACAGCGGCTGGTGGTGTAGGAAGAATAGCTGGTGGTCTTCTTGCTAGTTCTTCGGCATACCTCGCACTGTCTGCTAGAGCCCTTTCTCTTGCCATCAACGACATTTCTCTATCAGGAGCAGTTCTTATAGCTTCGCTTGCTGCGGCCTGACGTTGTACAGTCTCTGCCACTTGATTACGAACCGCGTTTTGTTGCACCTCTGCACGTGTTAAGTTGTTATTAATATGCTCATATACGCGAGCATGTTGTGCCAGGGCTTGTCGTTCTGCTGCAATTGCTGCATTAGTGCTATTAATTTTTGAGTCAAATTCTGCTACTTTTCTATCAAACTCAGCATTTACACGACGATCAGAAGCTTCGAGATTCGGTTTAACCAGCTCTTGTTGAGCAATCAAACTGTCAACGCTTCGTCTTGGTCGACCAAGCTCGTCAGCGGTCTTGTTGTAACTTTCCCAATTAGCACGTATCTCTGCATATCTTGCTTTTGCAGCATCAAGAGACGCGTTACGTGCATCCACGAGAGCTTGTGTTCTTCGTTGTTCGAGCTTTAATCTTTCTTGTTCGACGTTTGATATTTCAGCCTGTAATCGTGCTACGTTTGTACGGCTACGCTCCGCATCAGCAGCGACTCTTTCAAGAGCCATAGCGGCACCCGCTCGTTTTGTTTCAAGCTCAGCAATTTGTTTTTGTAGAGTTGCACGTTGTTGTTCTAGTTGTACGGTTTGCTTTTTAAATTCTTCCGTTTCAACAGCAAATCTTGCTCGTTCTTGTTGTAATGCAGCTTGTTGAGTTCTAACTCTTTCTTGTAGATCGGTAATTCTTTTTTGCTCGGCATCAAGCGCAGCAGTAGCAGCCCGAGCTCTTTTTATTTCATCTTCGCTCGGAACACCACCTACAATTGGAGGAACTCTTACTGGAGGTTTACCCGTTCCAAGGGGAGGTCTTTGACCGGGAGGTACTCTTGGTGGTACTCTTGGTGGTACTCTTGGTGGTACTCTTGGTGGTACTCTTGGTGGTCTTGCTACTCCTCTCGGCGGCTTTCTTGTTGGTGGCCTACGTCTTGGAGGTGTACGACCAGGAAGCCTGAAAAAGCGGAGAAGACCGCTTAAATTATCCTCATCTTCTTTAATCTGTTGTTCAAGACCTTGAGGGATCAATGATTTCTTTTTACCACGAGGAGAGTCATACGACTTTTGTAAATTAAAGTCTTCGTCTTCAAGCCCGATGTGGGCGGCCATAGCTCTAGCTAAAATCTTCAGATCGCGATCAATTTGCTGAAAGTTCTTATAAGTTACCGCGAGTGAAGAACGAACAGCTTTTATCTCTTGTGTTTTTTCTTCTATAATATCGACTTGCTTTTGTATCTCTTGTCGCTGCTCGCGGCGTATGCGAGCATTTTTCATAGCCTCACCGAAGAGGCCCATGTTACTTTCAAGATATTCGCGTAATACTAGTGAAGGAATACTTGCCATTTAACCCTCACGCATGTGCATCGAAAGTTGTGCCAATATCTAAGGATCCTCGGTTGGCTACAGGAGAAGGTAACAAAGGCGACGTTCCTTCACCCATCAAATCTGCATTTGTTGTTGGAGAAGAATTAAAAATTGGAGCAATGCTTTGTATACCTTTTTCAACAAGGGAATCAATTAAGGTAGAAAGTGAAGACAATTGGTTACCAGAACTAGCTGATGATCCAATGATGCCGCTTAGACCGCCAATTGTGCTAGGAGAGCCTTGAGGAACACCAGACAGTCCACCTGTTACATCGTTTCCGGATGTAGAAGTCGGAATTCCCGCAAGAGAAGCACCAGGACGGCCCATATTATCAGCTGTATTAGGTGGGCTTGTTGTACTTCTTGTACTCTGCTGTACTTGCGAGACAAACTGTTGTATACTTGGTGGCATGCTTGATTGTCCCGCTGCTTGCATACCTTGTTCTGGCTGAGGTGCAGCTGCCATTGTGGTTGAAGGCGGCGTAGTACCTGGCATTGCACTCATCATCGGAGGAGTCTGTGTTCCTCTAGCCAGTCTCATGTCTGTTGGGTTTGGTTCGTTAGTTGTAGTTTCTGTCGTACCTCGTGTGTTATCAGCATTTGATGACAGCTGTGGCTGACTAACAACAGATGCTGAAGGCGCACCTGGTGTTGAAGGTTTAGGTGGCCATAGGTGATGCCCGGGTACTACAGGAGGTGTTGGAGTATAAGGAACACCCTGTTGAATATTTACTGAAGGATACGATTGTGGTCCTGGAGTAAATGGAATTGGTTTTCCACTTGCGTCAAGAGGAGGGTTTGGTTTAAGATACTTAGCAGGATTGTCAGGCATTGAACCACCTACAACTCCTGGTTTTATATCAGGAGTAAGTGCAGGAGTCAATGTCGACGCGGTTGGTGTGGTACCGACGGCTAAATTAGTTGATGGTGTAGGTGGTGTTGACTCTTGTGGTACTTGTCCTGTTACAGGAGCTGCACTTTGTAATTGAGCTCCAGGAGCTGATGATGGTTGCGTTTCTGCTGATGGTGGAGGTTGATTGCCTTCGTCCTGTGCATTAGCAACGCTCATCGCATACGCTGCTGCGGCCCCGCCTATTCCCACTTTGAGTAAAAGAGCACCAAGTTCTTTGAAAGCCTTGAACATAAGGCTTCTTGTTGACTTGGTGTATCCTAAAATAGATCCCAGTATTCCCTTGCCTTCTTCGGTTCGGGTTCCGGAAATAGATTCTTTTGTTACGGCTTGTTGCTCAGCTTGTTTACGTTCATTTTCCTCTTCCTCAGCTAAAGCTCTCGCTTTCGTCAATCTTTCTCGTTGTAGACGCAATGCTTCTTGTTTAGCATAAACATGCTTTGCCCACACTCTAGCAAGCATATTGATCGTGCGAGCAATACTACGTACAATTGGCTCTATTCTTACAGCGGTTGAATTGACTTGATTCTGAACAGCGTTTTGTTCAGACATAGCTTTGCTGACAGGGTTGTCCCTGTCTTTGTTTTTGTCAGCAATTCTCTTTGCGATAGTGCGGCCAACAATACCCGTTCCAAGAAACGAGGTTGTTAATTTTTGTTGAGCCGCTTTTTTTAATTCGCTTACTAAATCTGATGAAGAGGTTGCCATTATTGTCGCTGCTGAAGCCTTTGTTGTTCATTTTGGAGATAATCTTTGAGCATATCACCATAAAGATCACGTTCATAAGGATACAAATTTTCAAGCTCAGATAGCGAATATTTATGATGCTGAGCCATAGCAAACAAGAACTGATAATAGTTTGCTAAGGTGTTATGGCTCAGCCCAACGTGAAAAAATCGGTTAATGTCCGTAAAACAATTTTAACTTCTCGTCCTGTTGAGTTTGTATATTTAATCTCGTGTTCGATCTTTGGCATTGAATCAATATATTGTTGAATATGTTGGTATGCAGGAACAGGTAAGTTTTCTACAAACTCTGCAAGCTCCTCTTTACTGTATTGGCCTGGGTCATGTGCAATATCGTTTACGATAACCTTATCGATACACGATTGAATTATAAAGAAATTGAAGTCTACACCTTCTTCAAGACTGTCGGCTTGATTAATGATCTCGAGACGAGGATGGCGTAGTTTTATCTTACATCCCTCATTGATTTCAAAAGTATCAGAAACCTCTGATCCCCTTTTTACCTCAACTTCCTCAAGATCAACATGAACATCGTATAGCTGATCATCCTCATTGTCACGGTATACGAGTTTAATAATGTTTTGGATTGATTTTGATCTTAGTTTAATAAAGAAGTACTCGAGATCATATGTGGTGAAGTCGTCAACGTTAACGTTTTCGTCAGTGATACAATTAGTAATCACTTGTTTTACAGCACGAAGTACGTCAGTCTGATCTCCACTAGACTGCGCTACAAGAAGAATCTTTTCTTCTTTAACGAGGAAAGGACGAAAGTGTACTGTTCGTTGTGTTGATGGTAACGTAAGACTAAACACAGGATGTTGTATCACTGGCAATCTCATAATAAACTCCTAAAATTAAAATAAACCAGAGCCAGAGGCAATATTTTTGATTGATGTGGAAGAGGCAAGTGCGTCTTGGATGCTTCGTGGTCTCTTCAATGATTTGAGAGTCTGCAAAGCAGTACCAAGTTTGAGAGCCTTTTGTAAAAGGGATAGTCCTTTAACGCCGTTTGGTCCAGCTTGAAATTGTTTTGAAGCATTTGTAAGCTCGGCGTACATATAACAAAAGGTTATTCCAAACTGCATGTATCCATCAGCGTCTTTCCAAGAAAGCTGGATATCCGGAACTGTTTTTGGAAAAGCACCGTATAGTTTATATTCAAGCACAGTATCGTTTTGTTCGTTATATGTAGTGATTGATATGATTGTCTCATATCTGTTCTTAAACTCTACCTCATACGGTGCAAGCCCTCCAGGAGAGAGCTTTCCCGCGGGAATAAATTTATCAGCGCTGACAATTCCGTGCATCCAATTGTAAAAAAATTTGTAGACCTCTCCTCTACCATCACCAATGAAGTTGATTGTAATGTCGTTAAATTGTGTTGAATACGGAACATTTTCCGTAGGACCAATTCCGTACCGTTTTATCGAGTCTGTTTGAATATTCAAACCTGGCATTGATACGCTGTCAGCAAAAAGGGAGAGTTTTTGTGCTGAAGGGACAAGATTGGGCTCATCATCGTAAAAAACTAAGGGTACGCCAAACACAACATCAAAATAGTTAGACCTTGCTACTCCGCCGGCACGAAGTTCGGACATAAACGTGTTAAAACGTCCGGAAGGTCCTTGCTTTTTTTTACCGAGAAGGCCCTTAAGCACTGAAAAGGTGCCAAGAGCATTCATACCTGTGTTAAGTAATCCCATTTATTTTACCGATCTCCTACTGTCTTGCCACACTTTATTTTTATTTGCTTTTGCAAATCTCTCTAATGGTAAAAACAATGCTGTCTTCCATTCTTCTGCTGGTACCCAGAGAAACCTACTTCTTACGTGGTTATTTAGATAGTGCTTGACACAAGGTTTAAAGTACTTGAATCGGCTCGAAGAGTTGAGTATTTGGTAAGATAGCTTTAGTTTCGTGCTATCATCGTTGTTTGCATTGTTGGCTAATGAATACAAGCTGTCCATTAAACGTGCACGCAGGACGTGCGGCAGGTAGTGCATGTTTATACCATAAAAACCGTCATCGACCTTTTGAAAAGGGAAGATAAGAGGAAACCTATCATAATATGGTAATTCCTCTTTCATTTTTGGATCGTAGTAAAACAAATACATACGGCCCACAGTCAACTTTGAAACAAGTCTACTTTCTTTTTGCTCTGGTGCCGCTCTTAATAACCTACGAGGGTCTGTTGTCGAGCTGAAGTTCTGCATCTGCTCTCGTAGCCACGTACGTGAGTTGTTTTGCACCTGTGTAGGGTTAGGTACGTTTTGCAGAGCTTCGGTAAAAGGTTGTGTAGCCATCAGAGTGATTTAATCCCTAGTTCGTGTTCCGTCATTATAATAAATTTCCATTTTCTATCTTCACAGAATGTCCTAGCTGCTTTCCATTTAGCGCTGTTGATACCCCACGTATACACTTCACGAAGATACTGTTTTGTCTTCATGGTTTGAGGTTTAGGCGGCTTAGTTTCCTTTTCCGGTTTTATTTCCACCACAAGAGTTTCCATCACACCCTCAGGATTCCTTTTTTTTAGCTTGAAGTCAGGGAAGTATCTATGTATTTGATTATCCAAAGGAGAACGGTAAGGAATAGCGAATTCCTCGCTAGACCATTCTAAGACGTCTTTGTGAGCGTCTAAATACTTCATAAATTTTAACTCCCAACTACTACGATATACGATGTTAGAAGGATCGCCTCGATACTTAGCAGGGTTGGAAGGTTTAAAAAATCCTTTGTAACTCATAGGAATATTTATATGTCTTTCCCAGGTTCAGGTTTAATTTCGGATATTACAGCAGGTGCACAAGCACAATTTAGCAACCTTCAAGGTGGCCTGGCGTCGTTGGCAAATAAAGTCAGTCTGAACGGATTGAAGGATGTAGCTAACAAAGGTGTAGCAGGACTATCAAAAGCAGCAAGTGGGTTATTTGAAAAAAGTCCCGCCGCCCAAATACAAACCCAATTCCCAACTAATGGGTTGCCAAGAATAGCCCCAGAAAAGGCAGATCCTGGACCCCCTCCCAGTTTAAAGCCTACTGTTCCTGCCAGCGCATTAACTTATCCAACAGACTTAAAATATTTCACTATGTTCAAGTTTGCAACATATCAACGTATACTCGCTACAGACAAACCCAAAGAACAATACACAGCGACTATTGTTTTACCGATGCCAAGTAATTTAAACGAAGTGTTTACAGTAGGGTATGATACAGCTGAGTTGGGACTTGCAGGTGCAGGGGCTGATCAACTTATAAGAAGGACTCGAGAATTACAAGGTGCACCGGGAGGTGGCGTTAGGGGAGGAGCAGATGACGTTACAATGGCGGGTGTTGCTGTAGGTGCTATCACAGCAGCAGGTGCAGCTGCTCTGGGTCAAAAATCTGTTGCTAAAGATGTAGCAAGAATTGCATCAGGTCTTACACCAAATCCATATCAAGCAGTGATTTTTAATAACGTGGAGCTAAGAACTCATTCCTTTCAATACAGGTTTGCTCCCAATTCGAGGGCTGAGCTCGAAACAGTTAAGAAAATAATTAAGCAATTGAAAAAAGCCATGTTGCCTAGTTTTATTAAAGGAAGTGCAGACACTGCTTTTAGCTTTCCTGATACTTGTGAAATCTCTTTTGGTCCTAATAAAGAAGTTCCATACAAATTTAAAAAGTGTGTTATGACCGGCATGGCTGTCAACTATTCCCCCAACGGTCCTGCTTTCTTCAAGACAGGTGATCCTGTAATTGTTGACGTGTCTATGTCGTTTAAAGAAATTGAACCTTACACGAGAAGAGATGAAGGCGAGGAAGATAAAGAGGACAAAGCGTTTAGTGCTGAGAATGTAAAGAAGGCAGTAGAAGCAAAGAAAAAAGCTGATGAGCAAGCTAATGTTAATCAGAGAGCTGGTGCAGTTGCAGATGCAAATCTACCACCAGGTAATAGTACGTTCAATGGAGCTCCGTGATGTCAGGTTTTTTTAAATACTTCCCTACGCTCTTTCATAGTAACACAGTTGCTACAAATATTATTGCACGCATCAGATTTGAGGAAAGTGTTGCAAAAAATCTTGCTTTATTTTTGCCATATCAAGTACAAGACGGTCAACGAGCAGATCAAATAGCTGAACAGTATTACAACGATTCCACGTACGATTGGATTATATATCTTAGCAATAATATTACCGATCCGTTGCATCAGTGGCCAAAATCACAGGATATTTTTGAGAGTTTTATCACTGCCAAATACGGTAGCATTGCAAATGCACAACAGCAGATTGCGTACTATCGTGTGAATCACGAAACAGACGACCGAGTTATTTCAACCTCAGCGTATGACGCTTTGGGAACAGTACAAAAACAATACTGGGCTCCTATCCTTAGTTACAATAACCGTGTTATCAACTATGAGCGTAAAGAACTTTCTGACGCTGTTGAAACCAATAAGATTGTGTCGCTGACAGGAACGTTTGGCACTTTCACAGAAAATGATATGATTAAACAGTCATCATCTGTAACAGGTAGTATTTCTTTTGCCAATAGTACCAACCTTGTTATAAAGCATGTATCCGGAACCTGGCAAGCAAACACGGCTGTTTATCATATGACGACTGATGCAGCTGCTAACGCTACTATAACTAGTGTTAGTACTATAGCAACGCCTATAAGTCCCGAAGAGCAAACATATTGGACATCAGTGAGTCAATACGATGTTGAGTTTGAATTGAATGAGGCAAAGAGACATATTGTTCTTTTGAGCAGTGCATACGTCAATCAAATTGAAAAGGATATGAAGGATTTGATGACGTCATGACACAATATAGTTATAAGACTAATGATGTAAAGGTAATAAACCTCTCCATTCAAACCCATAAAGGGGATGGTGGTATATTTGATATGAGTCAGTTACTGACTATTGATATTTACGAAGACGTTACGAAACCAACCCTGTATGCTACCATTGAAGTTGTTGATGCTCTCGATCTTTTAACAAAGTTACCTATAATAGGTGAAGAGAAGGTAGAGTTGACAATCGAGACACCTGGTATTACAGAGCCTTCAACATTTATTTTTAGATGTTTTCAAGTAACAAATGTCGAACCTTTCAGAAACAGCAAAGGTATCACATACACGTTACATTGTGTAAGTGAAGAGCATTTGAATAACACTTCAACTATACGTTCTCACATGAGCGGTTTGATAAGCGACATGGTTCAAAGAATATTGGTTAATTCTCTCTCTACAAAAAAGAAATTTTATCAAGAGCCAACTGTTGGCAACGAACTTTTAAACTTTCCAAAACTAAAGCCCCTTGCAGCAATAGATTTTTTGAGACAACGAGCTGTTGGCGCGGAACATAAAATGTCTCCTTATGTCTTTTTTGAAAATCAATATGGGTTCAATTTCACAACTATAAAAGGGTTATTCGAGAGGGGCCTCAAAGAAGTTGAGTCAACCGGACGCGATTTTACTTTCAAACAGAATCCAATGGGATCTCCTCAAAAAGAGGTGGAGTCATTTCGAGCTATTTTAGATTATCAGCTAGTTTATAACGGCGAATCTTATCGTAAGCTTCAACAGGGTGCTTACCGAATGAAAACCCAAATGTTTGATCTTGCAACAAAAAATATTGAGACAATAGATTTTAATTTAGAGGAAATGTTTTCCTCGTTTGCCCCTGATAAAAAGAAAGCCAGGCCAAACTCAGGCGAATGGATGAATGAGTTTGCACAAAACGTACCACAAATTCTTTTTGGTGTGAAAGATACATCACGTCCCCCTATTTTTGTCTTGGAAAATCTAGCAGGTAAAAACTCTTTCTCATTGTTGTTAAATGACGATGTAACACGTGTTATGGTGCCAGGAGACAGTGGATTAGCTGTAGGCCACGTGGTCCGATTGAACATGCCTGAAATTGATGGTTTATCAGCTCAAAAGAAGTTAGATAAAGTTCGTACTGGTGATTACTTAATTGTAAGACTCAGACATATGATTACGTTTCAAAATGCATCAAAACATCGGATTGTTTTTGATTGCGTGCAGCTAGGATCATAAGATGACAACAAAAATTATAGGTGAAGAGGGTTTCAAGTGGTTTATTGGTATAGTTGAAGACCGTGACGATCCTGAAAAAAGAGGCAGAGTTCGTGTTAGGGTTTACAATCTCCATGATGAAAACAAAGCAAATGCTCCAACAGAGAATTTGCCCTGGGCGACTGTCATTTTACCGCCTATTAGTGCAAGCCTAAAGCAAGTTGGTATATCTGCAACAGGATTAGCAGTGGGGTCAACTGTTTTAGGGTTTTTCTTAGACGGCCGTGAAGCAAATATACCTGTTATATTTGGATCAATTCCAGGGATCGGAGATATTCCACAACTTGCATCTGATCAGCCGTTAATAAATAAAGAACAGACTGGACCAGAGCCACCTTCAGCATTTGCAGCCAAATTTCCTTACAATAAGGTTGTAAGAACAGAATCTGGGCATGTGTTTGAGGTAGATGATACACCCAACGCACAGCGTATTCATAACTATCATCGCTCTGGAACGTATGAAGAGATTAACGTAGATGGTAGGAAAGTAAGCAAAATCGTTGGAGATGATTTCGAAATAGTAGTGAAAGATAAAACGCTTTTTGTACAAGGCAATATTAATATTGAAGCACGTGGTTCTATATCTGTAACTTCGCCACAATCGGTAACTATAACAACACCAATAGTGCAAATTAACGGACAACTGAAAGTGTCAGGTAGTATAACAACACCATCAAGCATAACAGCATCAGGAACAATAACTGGGGCAGGAGTGGGACTGTCTACTCACACCCACACAGGCGTACAGGGTGGACCCAGTTCAACAGGCGGTCCTTCAGGTTAACAGTAAGGAAAAGTAATGGCGTTAGTTACTCAAAAACAAGCATTTACCCCTATAAGGTTAAAACAAGAATTATATTCTGACTTTTTTACTGATTTTGTTTCTTATGAAACAACACGAGACATAGCTCGTCTTGTAAACGAGGATGCTGTGAAGAGTTCTATCCGTAATCTTTTGTTAACAAATAGAGGAGACCGCCTCTTTAATAATTCGTTAGGAAGCGACATAAGAGCTTTGTTGTTTGAGAATGCTGGACCGGCGACAGAGCAAATAGTATCTGACTACGTTAAAAAAACCATTGAGAACTACGAACCCCGAGCAAACGTTTTAGATGTTATAACAAACCTTGAGGTCGATGAGCATCAGGCATATGTAACTATAGTTTTCCGTGTAATAAATAATTCCGAGCCCGTTGTTCTTGAGCTAGTTTTAAATAGGATCCGATAATGGCCAACACAAACATAGACTTGGTTGGTTTAGATTTTGCAAGTCTAAAAAACAATCTAAAAACATTCTTAAAAAATAACACACAGTTCAAAGACCTGAATTATGAAGGGTCTAATATGAATGTGTTGTTAGACGTCCTCGCATACAATGCATATTTAAATGCTTTCTACACTAATATGGTAGCAAGTGAGATGTTTTTGGACACGGCCCAGCTCCGGGACAGCGTTGTTTCTCATGCGAAAGAATTAAACTATACACCACGCTCGTTTAACTCGGCTAAAGCAACAATAACAATAAATGTTACGCCATCTTCAGGTGCTGCTTCGGTGTATGTTCCAAAGTATACATCTTTTAGCTCACGAGTGGGTTCAAATAATTATACCTTCGTCACAAACGAATCGTACGTACTTTCCGCAAACGGAGCAAGTTTTGTACAGACAATGGATGTTTATGAAGGCGCAATAAAAACAGAAGCTTTTGTTTTAAATTATTCAAACACCTCACAGCGATTTGTATTATCAAATCCAACTATTGATACTTCTTCTCTTGATGTCACTGTGTACGAGGATGGTGGTCAGACTACTTTAACATACACATTTGCTTCGCAACTGTATAATATTACAGAATCATCACGAGTATTCTTTTTACAAGCAGCACAAAATCAACAATATGAAATAATTTTTGGTGATAATGTTTTCGGCAGACGTCCGAAAGACGGGTCTACTGTTGTTGTGAAATATCGTGCATGCTCAGGTGAACTACCAAACGGAGCAAGAGTGTTTCAAGAAGATGGTCCAATAGATGGACACTCTAATGTGTCGGTGACAACAGTTACTTCTGCTAGTGGAGGTTCTGTAGCTGAGACTACAGAATCTATTAGATATAACGCACCTCGTTCATTTCAATCACAAAACAGAGCGGTTACCGCTTCAGATTATGAGACGTTATTAAAAGCACAGTTTTCGGATATTCAAGCAATAAGTGTGTATGGTGGTGAGGAAGCTACGCCTCCTCAATATGGTAAAGTGTTTGTTTGTGTTGATGTAGCTGAAGCTGATGGAGCTCCGGAGTTACGTAAACAGGCTTACCATAACTACATTAAAGATAAAACACCATTGAGTATGCAAGTGGTGTTTGTCGATCCTGAATTCCTCTATGTTGATGTACAAACAACTGTTTATTTCAACACAAATATTACGAACAAAACATCAAGTGATATAGAAACAAGCGCTAAAGCAGCCATCAGTGGTTTCAACCAACAAAACTTATCTGATTTCAAAAAGACTTTACATTACAGTAACCTCGTCAAAGCAATTGATGCCTCAGACGCAAGCGTAGTAAGCAATGACACGGAATTGACACTTATTAAACGTATTACGCCTAGGTTAAATGAGGGATATCCTTTCACAACAACTGTTAGTAACAAATTGCAAACAGAGACAGGTAAAAAGTTAACCACATCAGAAACCCATTTTGGACACACTCTCACGAGCTCATCGTTCACTTATGATGGCTCAAGGTGTGTTCTGATTGATGATTCTCTAGGAAGCGTTTACATTGCACTACAAGAGGCTCTGACCATACGTGTACTGAAATCTGTTGGCAGTATAAACTACGAAACAGGTCAATTAACAGTAAGTGATTCTTTCAATATAAGTGCTTATGAGGGTAATTATATTGAGCTTCGTTTTAAGACAAGTTCAAAAAACATACAAAGTAAAACAAATACAATACTGGCTATTGACCCGCTGGATGTGGTTGTTACAGCTGTTGGTGTCAAAGAATGAAACAAATAGAAGAATTAGTTTTCCCTTTAGTTGAAGCCCACTTCCCTGATTTTTATAGGGATGAAGGTCCTCGCTTTGTTAGTTTTGTTAAAGAATATTACAGGTGGATGGAGTCTGAGGGAGAAGCTTTAAACGCTTCCAGAAACTTACTAGACTATAGAAATATTGATGCAACCTCGCCTGATTTTGTAAAGTATTTTACAAACAAATATCTTGCGGGAGTTCCTCTAAGTTCAGAAGCAAACTCTCAGTTTTTAATCAAGCATGCTTCTGATATTTACAAATCAAAAGGCACAGAGCGCGGTGTTCAGCTTTTAATTCAAGGTCTGTTCAACGAAGAAGCAACAGTTACTTTTCCTGGTGAGGATATTTTTAAGAGTTCTGATGGTACATGGGTCAAACCAATTTACCTTGAGCTGACTGTTAGTGAACGCACTCAAGCGTTTGTAGGCAAAGAAATAGTTGGATCCCGAAGCGGAGCAAAAGCCTTTCTAGAAAGTCTTGTAACTCGTCGTATTGCTGGTAAGTATCAGCAAGTAGCCTATTTAAGTAATCTACGTGGTAAATTTCAAACTGGCGAACTAATAACATCAACAGCAGACACAACGTTTGAAAATGCCCCAACTGTTATTGGATCAATGACATCTCTAACGGTGCTTGATGGCGGTGCTGAATTTGCTGTTGGAGATATTTTTAGTGTATCGTCTTCTAACGGTAAACAAGGAAAAGCACGCGTTACAGAAGTTTCAAATGAGACAGGTAAAGTATCGTTCATTTATATTAATGCTTTGACGAGTGGTGGTTGGGGATACAGTATAGACCACGCTAATGTTATTGTTTCAGAAAAAGTTTTAACATTAACGAATATCATTAATGGCAATGGTTCTATAAACACGTTTAGCCAATTTGAGACAGTAACTCAGCCGTTAACGAACATTGCTTACATATCCGCAAAAGGAAATAACTTCTTTTTTGATGCAGGTGCTGTTGTAGAAAACTATGCAGCTAACGGAAGCGTTGTTGCGAACGCTACAATAGCTGTCTCAAACAAGACAACAAATACGACTGGGTATTTAATTGTTGTTCCGAATGTTGGGAACATTGCAGCACAGGATACAACATTTGCTATCCGTTCAGAAGATCCGGATGTATCATCATTCAATGCTTCTTTAGTTGGATTTGCATACAACACCTTCACTGCATCTTACTCTAAAGTATACACCGGTGCCTACACAGGCAACTTTACTAATTATTTTAGTAATATTTACACAGGTAACTTCTCCGGTGCTTATGGTAATTTATATACAGCAACATATGGTGGTACATACACAGGAGCGTGGACGGCAAGTTTTGCTTCTGGTTCATTTTCCGGAGTGTATTCATCTACTTACGGTGGATCGTTTTCACGTATATTTTCTCGAGCCTTTACAACGAGCGGTATTTCAAATTTCACCCGTAATTTTGTAGGAAGTTATGGTTCTGTTCCATATTCAGGATTGGCCTACACGGGTGCATATACTGGCACATATACAACAGCTGGGTTTTTAGGTCTTTATGTAAATTCTTACACAGGAGCGTATGCTCCTTCAGCAATCAATTACGTGCATCCTTATACAGGTGCATCATATGCAGGCCCAGCACCGTTTACAAAAAGTTTCACAGGATCAGCAGTTCCCGGTATATTTGTAGGAACATATCAAGGAACGTACGCTGGTGCATATGTGAGTCATTTTACAGGCTCACGCGTTAGCCCTTTCAATGGTGTAGCGTATGTCGGTTATTATGCTGGGTACTTTACGGGATCGTTTGTAGGAAGCTATCAGGGCACTTATCCGGGGTCGTACGTTAACCCGTACAGCGGTGTTTCTTATGGTGTGTTTACCGGCGCATTCAATGTCAAAGAATACATTTCTGCAGTATATACAACGACCTACAGCGGTTCATATTTAAATTATCCTGTTTTTACAGGAACCCCTTCTCCTTACACAGGTGGTGTATCATATTTCATAGGTCAGGGATTCACGGGTGCGTATTTACAAACCTTTACCGGTAACTACACGGGTACCTTTACCTCTGCATATACAAGTACATACGCAGGAACGTATAATCTTGGTACTACCTTCTCTTCTGTGTATACTAACTCATATACATCAGCTTGGACAGGCACGTATAGTGCCGTATATGTTGGAAATTATAGTAGTACGTTTACCAATGAGTGGACAGGTACTTTCTCACAGGTGTTTACTGGAGATTACACAAAGGTATTTACAAGCCAATATACAGGTCTGTACAATGTGTTCTCGGGAACTTATAATAATCTCTACACAGGTACGTTCAATGCTTCATATTCGCAAACGTTTACAGGAGGTTTTAGCAGGACGTTTACGGGAACGTTTACGGGGGTATACGGAGCTTTCACTGGTGGATATTCACGTCTTTTTACCGGTACCTTCTCTCAGTCGTTTACAGGTGCGTTCACACCAACCTTCACAGGTGTTTTCAATCAAAGCTTTTCGGGCTCTTATAACACAACTTATACAGGGTTTTTCACAACGACATTTACTAGCTCTGGGTCATTTACAGGAGCATTTGCTCCAAGTTTTTCAGGAACGTATAATTCATTCACAGGCGTGTACACACGCGATGCTTATACGAAAGCTTTTGCTGGATTGTTCACCGGATCCTTCACAGGCACGTACACGCCATCATTCACAGGTGGATTCACAGCTTCATTTACTGGAGTTTATGGTGGTTTTACCGGTAATTATACACTTTCTTATACGGGATTGTATACATCTGGTGGAAACAGAATCAACACAACTGAAGCTCATGACTTCAGTAACAACGATCTTGTACGTTATCATGTGCGTAGTGGTAATACAGCAATTGCTGAACTACAAATTGGTGTAGCTTATTACGTTGTCAATACGGTGCAAGGGTCTACATCTCTTTATTTGTCGTCTACACCAGGTGGTGCTACTATATCAATGACAAGAGGTGGCAATGAAACCGGGCATGATTTAATCAAAACATATGGCACAGCTGTTATTAGTGGTTATACGGATAGAACAGCTACAGGTAACACGACAGGTTCAAACGCAACCTACACGTCTTTTTCCTTCAATGCTCAAACAGACGTATCAAATACAAACGATACAATCACAATAAGCAATCACACGTTTGAAAATAACTATGTTGTTCGTTACAGCGTTGCGACAGGAAATTCGGCTATTGACGGACTAGTAAATGGTCGCCCCTATTACGTAGTTAATACTACAGCAGCGACATTTCAACTAGCAACGACAAGAAATGGCACTCCTGTTAACATATCTTCAAGCAATCGCAATGAAGATGGCCATACATTTACATATGCAACAGGATTCTTAGGTGTTGTTGATATAGGCGTTAATGGATTTATAGGATCACCATACACGTACATTGTCGGAGATGTTTCGAACACTTATGCTCGTGTTGCTAACGTTAGTACCGGTACAGGTGCAGGTTTCCAGATTGGTTTGTTAACTGACACGGAAAACGTGTTATTATCACCAGACTTTATTGAAAGTCGTAACACAGGCAATGTTGCTTTCAGTGGGATAATGTTGAATGGAAGAGGTTCAAACGTCTCAGCTGGTGGGTATGGGACCAACACCACTTTCAATGCCAATACGGATGTTACAGGGGGTACGGGTGGAACAGGTGTATTACTACCCTCATCCATTTACTTCAATGCAAACACCGGTGTTGCGAACACCACAGAAGTTATCACTCTTCTAACAAAACACCCATTTAGTAACAACGAAACTGTTACGTACGCTGTTCATCCAACAAACACAGCAGTGTCTGGGTTGACAAATGGATCTACGTATTACGTTATAAACACAACACCAGGATCGACAACGCTGCAGTTATCATTAACTTCTGGCGGTGCGCCAATTAATATAACAGCTGGACTCACACAGACTGGACATTCTCTTACAAGAGCCGGAGTAACTGGCTCTAATAATACAATAGCAATCACGACCGCTATCGACTTTGTACCAAACACAGCCGTACTTTACTACACTGATTCAGGTAATACAGCTGTCGGTGGTTTATCAAACAATACTGTTTACTACATTGATCAGGCTAATGCTACTCACGTAGCACTAAAGACCTCCTATACGGGATCACGGGTTGCATTAACAAAAGGGTTAACTCAGACAGGACATCGTTTATATGGTCCACTGAAAATACTTACGGGAGCTAATTCTTCTTATAGTAACGTTGGTTACAATGAGCCCATGTTTAGAGGTTTAGGATTTGTCAAATTTCCTGGTACCTCATTAGATACAATATTACTTGATGCGTTGAGATTTGATTCAACGACAATAGGTTCTATTGCTTCAATTGTGGCTGTTAATCCGGGTTCAGAATACAACGTTGATCCGTTCGTCACTGTTGTTGACACGTTTGTTGTTGGGTATAACGCACGTGATTATGTTATGCAAGTTTCTAACACGGTGGGTGCTTTTGTTGTTGGCGAACAAATACAACAGTCATATAGTAATCCTGCTATACAGTTAACTGTTAATACCTTCTCCGGAACAGCTGCTAATGGTATATCAACTTCAACGTTTGTTATTAATGAGTTTGTATATCAAGGTACTTCTCCTGCAACTGCAACGGCTTCTGGCTTTGTTCAAGAAGCAGCTATAAGTGCAGGTAGCGGCAGCGTAAAGTTAATTAATACAACGGGTACATTTGTTAATACAACAGGATCGAGCACGCTGCTCAAAGGCTTATCTTCAGGTTCTACATCAAACGTTTCTGCCGTAACAACTACAACATATGCTACAACGGCACGTGCGTTAGTTAAATCTGCTAACTCTAGCGTATTAAAGTTAAAACGTATAAACTTAGAAAACACGTTCTTATTGAACAATGCTATCATAGGAAGAACATCGGGTACAACAGCCAATGTTGTTTCAATAGTCGAGGATGCGAACACAATTCCTGTCGGCCTCAATGCTGCCATAGAAGCTAATGTGCAAACTGCTAATAATGTCGTTAAAAAGTTGGCTGTTGCTGATTCAGGGTTTGGATATCTTGATCAAGAAACAGTTACTCTAACAAAAGAGGGTTCGGTGTTTAGTGTTACTGCTATTGTGGAATTGGGTCAACAAGGGGTGGGAGCAGGATACTATTCATCAACAAGAGGTTTTATAAGTGATGATAAAAAGCTACAAGACAACGAGTATTATCAGGAATATAGCTATGAAGTACAAACAAAAGTTCCTTTTGACAGATACTTTGATGTTTTAAAACAAATAACACACGTTGCAGGAACAAGAGCTTTTGGCAAGGTTAACACATTGTCGTTAGCAAACCTTGCTATGACTGCTATAAATAGCATTGAAACCTCAAACACCTAAGCGAAATATGTCAACACAATTAATTACAAATTATTTTCGTTTGCATAACGTAAACCAGTTCAAAGAGTCTATTAACGAGACTGCGAATAGCGTTTATTATGTTTTTGCAGCACGACATGTACCCTATACGGGCGGCGATGGTGTTATACCAAGTCTGTCAAATACTTTAGAAAACACACTCACTGATCCTTTTGAAGAAATGGTTTTTGGTAAACGAGTAGCAGCAAGCGATGTAGCTGTTATGATACCACGTTATAATTGGACTTCAAACACACAATATGCTGCATACAGAAGTAATGAAGATTTAACAGAAAAACAATATTTTGTTGTAGTAGATGGAGGATCCTCACACCACGTTTTCAAATGTTTGGATAATAACGGTAACGCAGTATCGGTGAATGCACCAGATATAAATCAAACATCAGCCAACGATGAATATTATGCTACCAATGATGGATATCAATGGAAGTATATGTATAGTATTACAAACTCAAATCTTTCAAAGTTTGGGACAGCGAATCTGATTCCTGTGTTTGCTAACTCTGCTGTTACAGGTAATGCTGTAGCGGGTGCTATTGATGTTATAGGCGTAACATATCGTGGTTCAAATTATAACACTTCTTTAAATGGAACATTTGAATCAGACGATGTTCGTATTGGTGGTGATGACACTTTATACTACATTGCTAACAATGCTTCCTCTGCAAACAATTTTTACACAGGAAGTTACATATACCTCACTGGGGGTGCGGGTGCAGGGCAAGGTAGACGTATTGTTGATTATTATGTGATAGGCGGTTCAAAGACTATTGTTCTTGCAAGCGCATTTGCAACCAATCCAAATGCAGGTACGACATATGAAATAACACCAGCAGTAGTTATAGATGGTGATGGGGATCATGCAGAAGCACGTGCTATAGTAAACACATCAGCTGCAAACACAATTTCTCGCATAGAAATTATAAACCGTGGTCGGAACTACACGTGGGCATCAGCAACAGTTACTGGTAATACAGGTGGCACATCTAATGCTGCAATATTGCGAGTTGATATGGGTCCAAAAGGTGGTCATGGGTCAAATCCAGAGTATGAATTGCTTGGTACGTCGTTGTGTATAAGTGTAACATTTGCTAATAGTGAAGTAGGTACTATCCCCGTTGTAAATGATTATAGAACATTAGGACTTCTTAAAGATCCTTTATTTTCAAATGTTGCTTTAACACTTTCTTCACCAAGCGGTTCATTTACAATTGGCGAGACAGTGTCTCAAAACGTTTCTAATGCAACAGGTGTTGTTACAGAATGGGATACAATCAGTACACTTACATTAACAAATGTAAATGGTATATTTGTAACCTCACAAATTGTTTCCGGCGCTTCATCCAATGCTTCAGGTACTGTTAGTTCGTATCAGATAAACGGTCAGGTGAAAAATTTCAATACCTTTGATCAAAGGTATCGATACACGTTCCTTCCTATAACAGGAACATTCCAGCAAGATGAGACGGTGTATCAAACTGATTTACAACTAGCCAATGCTGTATTTCACAGCAATACATCCTCAAACTTGTATGTTACGCATGTGAAGGGTGTTCTAAATACAGGCAACACACTTATCGGGGTAAACTCAAGCGCGACCGCTAATCTTTTGTTTGCATACGCCCCTGATCTAGTAAAACATTCTGGTGAAATAATTTACTTGGAAAATGAGTCACCAATTTCGCGATCGAGTTCACAGTCAGAAACCATCAAATTAATTCTGCAGTTTTGAGAGATAACACATGCCATTAGAAAATTCACTCAACGTAAGTCCTTATTACGATGATTTAAACGAAGAAAAGGATTTTTATAGAATCCTTTTTAAACCTGGTGTAGCTGTACAAACTCGTGAACTGAATCAGTTACAATCATTACTGCAAAATCAAATAGAAAGATTTGGCAGTCATGTTTTCAAATCAGGCACCATACTAAGTGGCGTTAACTTTAATTATCTCCCAACATATTCATATGTCAAAATACTTGATGTACAGGTAGATGGACAACCTTCGTTGCCTTCAAGCTATGTTAACTATTTTGTGAAAAGCAGTCTTAATTTGACAGCTCGAGTTTTAGACTATAAAGATGGACTTGAATCAAGTAATCCAGACTTAAAAACAATTTATGTCCGTTATACAAACAGCTCAGACCCAGATCCTGCAAACAGCAGCGCTGTGTACACTTCATTTTCACCCAATGAACAGCTTACAGTGTTTGGTGAAAATTACCCATTGTTCAAGATAAATGTTTTGAACGGTGGTGTAGGATTTTCTAATTCAGACACAGTTGTAATTCAAAGTGCTCTCAAGTTGGCAAACGTAACAGGTACGTTTTCTAACGGCGAAGTTATCACACAGTCAACGACTGGTGCTCAAGGTGTTATTAAAGCTATCAACACAACAGCAATTGCATGTACTACAGTCCTTAGTGTTGCTCCTCGTAATCAGGACTTGACGAACACAGCCGTTAATGCAGTTGCATGGACTTTCGAATCTCCTTACACCGTTGTTGGTGCAACTTCTGGTGCAACAGCGAACGTAGTTTCGTTAATTGGATCAGGCGCTTCAGCATTACTCACAACTGATACAAGTGGTATTGTACAAGCTTTAACTCTCAGTGATAATGGAGAAGATTATGTATTCTTGCCATGGATTACTGTTAAATCTTCAAATACAACAGCAACGGTTCAAAACCTCGACTTACTTGCTCAGAATTATAAAGCAAAAATAACAGTCGCTAATTCTACGGTTAATGCTATTGGTACTGGTTATGCTTTTGGTGTTTCAGAAGGTATCATATACCAGAAGGGACATTTCTTGCGTGTTGATAAGCAGAGTATTATTATTGACAAGTATACAACAACACCAAACAACATTACGGTTGGTTTTAAAACAATAGAAAACTATGTTGATAGCAATGAGGATGAATCTCTTTTAGATAATGCATCAGGAACAACAAACTTTACAGCACCAGGAGCAGATCGTTTACAACTGACTCCTGTACTGACAACATTAACAATAGATCAAGCAGCAGCAAATGTAGATTTCTTTGCTCTCGCTGAGTGGAAAAACGGACTACCCTATAAAGAAAACAGGACAACAGTCTTTACAACAATCGCAGATGAGCTTGCGCGTCGTACCTCCGAGACGAGCGGTAATTATGTAATTGATCGTTTTAACGTCACAACAAAAGAAAAGGCCACTCCCAACACGAGCTATGTTGATGTAGTGATTGATCCAGGTATTGCTTATATTGAAGGATATAGGGTAGCCACAAGCTACAATAATTATCTTAATGTTGCTCGTTCTTCAACGACAACAAATCTAGCATCTCAATCAATCACCGTTAACTATGGTAATTATGCAATAGTTAACGAGCTTGCTGGTGTGTTTGATTTTAAAACTGGTGCAAGTATTGATTTGTATGATACTGCAAAAACAATCATTACGGGTCTTAATAATATAACCACTACAAATGGAACGATCACTCCAGCCGGTAGTAAAATTGGAACTGCAAGAATTCGTTCTTTGGTATTAGATTCAGGTGATCCTGGGACAAAAGAAGCCACTTATAGAGCTTACTTATTTGATATTGATATGAATTCCGGATACTCGTTCCGTGACGTTAAAGCTCTATACTCTAATGGAGCTACGCAAGATGCAATTGCTGACGTGGTTCGCGTACAAGATGCAACTATTGGAGCAAACGTTTCGAAGCTTTATGATGTGTCTCGTAATCAGATGCTGTTTCCAATCAAAGCAAATGCAGTAAATTCGTTAGATAACATATCATATACGTATAGAACAGTGTCTGATGAAGCTCCTACGTTTGGTACAGGAGGAACTTTAGCAATTGGTCCTCTTGGATCTGGTTTTGAATTCCCTTATAGTGATGGTGCTTTGTCGGCTACACAGGAAAAAGATTTCATAGCTATCCCCACGGAGCCATTTGAAGCGAGTGCTAACATAACCGGCACAAGTATAGCGGTATATGCAAACACTCTCATTGTCGGTACTGGTACAACCTTTATTTCTGATATTGCACCTGGTGATTTTATAAGATGTGCCAATTCGACAGCTAACCAACATTTGCAAATTAAGTCGGTTGCAAATAATACACATGCGTTTCTGACAACAGCACCAACAGCAATGACTGCTGCTAATGCTACCCTTTATTTCCCAGCTCTGTATCCTGTGTCGTTTGGTAGAACATCACGCACTATAACAATATCAGGAACAAGTAAGACAGCAACTCTAAGCTTAGGGGTCTCTACTAACGTTGCAGCTAATGCAGTTGTCACATACAATGTGAAGTCTGTTACTACAACGCCTGTCGCAAAGACTATTAATCGCGACGTTTTTGTTAAAATTCACACAAGTAACAACGCAGGTAGTAATACTGGCCCATGGTCTTTAGGATTACCCGGCGCCGTTCGTATAAAAAATATTTACTTAGGAAATGCGACCAACGTTGGTACAACAACGAATACGACAGTTTCTGATGTTACAAAATATTTCGTTGTTGATTCTGCTGATGATGAAAACGTTTACCGTTTAGCACAGTTGAAGCTAAAAACAACACCATCAACACTTGCTGTAAATACAAATCAATTTATTTTAGCTAAGATTGACGTGTTTACTAATGGTGGAGGTGAAGGTGTATTTACCATTGATTCATATGACATAAACGATACAGCGAACTTAGCAAGTTCAACATCGACAGTGAATCTTTTAGAGATACCTGAGTTGTATACAAGCCAAGGCAAGTATGTTGATGTCCGTAATACGTTTGATTTCCGTCCTTATGCGGCAAACACAGCTAACGTATCTACAACCGTTGCTGGTGCTACAGTCAATCCGTCAAATACGTTTAACCTAAGCAGCGCAGCAAAATACTTTCCTGCTCCAGATTCAACAATAACCTTCCAGGCTTCTTATTATAACAGAAGAAAAGATCGTGTTGTTGTAACAAGTAATGGAAGTTTCAAAGTCTTGGAGGGAACACCAGCTCTAAATGATCCTGTCACTCCTGATGAACCGCCCCACACAGTAACGCTTGCTGTTCTTTCTATTCCCCCATACCCATCTCTTCCTTCGATTCTAAACACACAAACAACGGAATTTGCGGGTAAAGAAATCATATCACAAGACACGTTAGTATCACAACGATATGGTAGCTCGTTGATTACCCTTGATGTAACCAAGAACATTAACGATGCTCAGAACCGTGTTTACACAATGAGGGATATTGGTTTAATTGACAAGCGACTAGATATTGTTGAAAACAAAGTAAGTCTTAATTTCATTGAACAAAAAATAAAAGAACTAGTGATACCGAGTGGGGTCACTATAACCACAAATCGATTTAAAAACGCTTTCTTTGTTGACCCATTCAGTGATTATACAAAGTCAGATGCAACACACCGTGAGTTTACAACTAATATAGCAGGCGAAAGAGGTATTCTTCAACCTTCGTTTTCCCAGCTAAATATTGAGTCTGATTTTGATTTAACGGATACAGACACTAATGCTTGTGTGGTTAACGGATTTGCAATGCTACCGTATACAACAGAAGTATTAGTAAATCAAAGTGTTAAAAATATTGCAATTAACGGCGATGGCCAGGATGTAAGATTTATTGGTTCGGGTTCTGTTTCACCAGCCTCCTTTTCAATAAAATCTCGTGGTGAGCGTATTATTACCGAGGATGCACCACCACCTCCACCGCCTGCTCCAAGCAGACCGTGGTGGAAGTTTTGGTAAAATCTAACAAGGAAAATATAGTAGCATGGCAACCGAAACAAATTTATATTTTACAGTAAGAGATCAGGTTTTTACTGTAACTCTTTATGGTATGAGGCCATTGACAACTCACTATTGTTACTTTGAACGAAATCTTGTTCCATCTACACAAATCAAGCCACTCAACGGTAACTTGGGCGATCCTATAGTAACAGATAGTGATGGGAAAGTAACATTTGATTTTTATTATCAGAGTGGTGCATCAACAGCTGCAACGACTGTAGCTGAAGGGCAGCGAATTGCTGCATCAATTGCTGGTACAAAAGAATTGAGTGTTGTTAATCAAAGCCAGTCTTCTCTTGGTGTTGGTTTTGAAGAGACATCAGACTCTTTTTTCACAACACAGCTTCAAATATCAGTTTATATTCCACCAGAGAATGAATATCAAATAATTAACAAACCATATCAAGCACCGGTTGAAGTTGCTACCACTCCTGTTGTTGATACAGGATATCAGGTGTCTACGTGGTAAAGATATCGTTTATTTAAACATATTTAAAACAAAGGCTAGTAATGAGCTACGATTTAGGACAAACGTTTTTTCTTGATAAAGCTGCTGTACAAAACGCAGAAGTATGTTTTATTGCTTCTATAAATCTGTACTTCAGAGCAAAGCCAGTAGTTGGTAAAACAACGACGGGCATTGAGAGTCCAGGTGTTACGTTAGCTCTTTGTAGTGTTAAAGAAGATGGGACTCCTGATTTGTCTAGCATTCCTTTAGACACAGCGCGTAAAGAATATGATGATATTTCCGTGAGTACAACAGGAGCTACAGCAACGACATTTACTTTTTCAAAGCCGCTATGTGTTAGTACGGACAGAAAATATTGTTTTTTAATTAAGTTTGATGGTGGTGATACTGACTTTCAGGTATTTGCTAATAAAGCAGGCAAAACTTCAGTTTCATCAACGTCAATAACACAAGTTTCGTCTGGTATTGTTGATGGTAATGCTTACAAAATAACAAACGGTTATGTTTTAACTCCTCTTACAGATACAGATTTAAATTTCCAAATCAGAGTTGCAAAGTTTAGCTCTTTGACAAAAACAATAAAGATTAAAAACCGTCCATATGAGCTTCTTACAGTTAGTTCTGTGTCAGGTACATTTTTAGGTGGTGAAGAAGTCTTTCAACAAAGATCTGCTTTAACAGGCAATGTTAACGTATCAGCTGTTTCAACAAATTTGGTTGGTACGAGCACACTCTTTACCACTGACGTAGTTGTTGGTGACAAGATCGTTATCACAGATGGTGGTAGCAATGTAAATATTCGTACAGTAAATTCCGTTACTAATGCAACACACCTTGTACTAACGCAGCCACCAAGTTTTACTGTTGCGAGTGCTCAATACTACAAAACTGTAACTGGTAGGTTGTTTGAATATTCTACAATAAACGATAGGTTTGTTATTCAAGATTCAACAGCAACATCTACTCTATATCTTACAACAGGAACTACTATTCGTGGATTGGACTCCGGGGCAACAGCTAACATAACAGCTATTGCAAACACGAGAGTCAACAATGTGGTACCTAATTACAACGCTACAACACCCCCACAAACATCTATTTCCTTGACAGCTAATTTTGCTAATGTTGGCGGTTCAGTAAGCACGAGCCGTAAAGTAGAAACAAAATTAGGTAAGCGCGAGTATATTAATACTTATGATGCCTCTCTTGCATCTCGTACAAACGAAGTAACAGCTGCAACACCATTCAAATCATTTCATGGTGAAATGACACTGAGCTCTTCTAACCCTTATACAAGTCCTTTCATCCGTAAAGAAGACCTTGATGTGTTTGTAGAACGTTATAACATAAACAATAGCACCACAAATGAAGCTGTAAACCGCGGTGTAGCACAAGCGCGGTATGTTGGAAATCAAGTTCAATTAATTGATAACCAATTTGCTGAAGATTTAAAAGTATATCTTAAGGCATTTAAACCAGCAAATTCGGACGTAAAGGTATATGCAAAGTTTTACAACTCCGCGGACAACGAGGCGTTTGATAAAAAGAATTGGACAGAATTATCTTTAAACTCTGCTTCCATAGGGGTTACATCAAACCCCTCAAACATAAATGATTTCAGAGATTTGGGGTATGATGTTCCATTTTCCCCGCCAGGCACAAAAATATCAGGTAATTTTGCTGTTAATGCAAACGGTCTTATTCGTGGTTCATCAGGAACTGTTAATACCGATATTACAGTCGATGATGTTGTAAGAGTGTATCATTCAGGCAATAGTATGGTTTATATCGTTGATACGGTTATTGCTGCTAACACGTCATCTTTAACTTTATCAAAAGCCATTTCTAATACAACCGTTACAAATCTAGAGTCCGGTTTCTACGTAGATAAAGTAACAGATAAAAACACTGCATATCTAGATAAGCAAAATTTCAATATGCTTACGTATTTTAATGGACAGTTAGCAAAGTTCCAATCTTATGACAGCTTTGCTGTTAAGGTTGTATTATTGTCTAGTGATAATACAAGTATACCTTTTGTTGACGATCTTCAAGCAGTGGCGGTCTCGGCATGAGGCAACTGTTAGGTACCGATGATCCAAACTATGTCAAGGATCCCAGCTCAAAAGCAATTCTAAATATTGATAAGGCTGGCTACGAGCGTTTTAAAAGTGAAAGAGCGTTTGTATTAAGACAGCAGCAGCTTGAAGAAACAGTTTCTGATCTTCAAAAAGACGTAAGAGAGTTTAAGGATTTACTGAAACAGTTAATTAACGGAAATACAAATGGCAAGATCAATAGCTAACGTTGTTATATCGACAGACTCTTTTGCGACCTGGATTGGTATTACCAACCAGATGGCTGACACTTTCACTACTCAGGCTCTTACAGCCAATAACACTGCTGGTGGCGCTCAAGTATCGGGTAATTCGCAACTAATAGGTGTATTTGCAGCAAATACTATTGGCGTTGGAACAACGCTTCGTGGTGGTAACGTTAGCACGTCGGCCAATCTGGGTGTAACATCAAACGCAAATTTCACTGGAAGTAATACTTCGTTTTCTAGTAACGTTGCAATTTATAATTCAACAGGATACTTTTACTCTAACACACAGAGCTTCATAGTTGAAGGTACATTAGCCAATGTGCAGGCTAATGTAATTATTGACTCTACCTACATGATAGGCAATACAGTCGCAACTATTTTTAGTGGCGGTAGAATAGAGCTCTCTTCAAACGCGTATTTAAATAGCTCTAATGTATTTGTCAACACCGCACTAATGACAATACAAACGGGTAACGTGTCAGTTACCTCAAATGTATCCTTACAAAATGCAAATACAAATATTAACGCAACAGCGTTTGGCGTTCAAGCTGTAAGCACTATCACGGGTAACACCACTCTAAAAGGCAATACCTCTGTTAATAGTATTCAGCTCACTGGCAACAGTACTGTAACCGCTTTGACGGTAAGTGTCAACAGTGTTTCGGTCACAGGCAATTTAACAGTTGTTAATGCTACGTCGTTATCAAATACATTAAACGTAATCGGTATTACGACTCTAACAACAGCAAACGTTACAACAGCGTTAAATGTGGTCGGTCCAGCAACAGTAAATGGTGCTCTGACAGTTAACAACACAGCAGCGGTTGGTAATACAACTGTAACAGGATTTGCTAACGTATCTTCCACATTAAACGTTGTAGGTGCTGCAACTGTTAACGGAGCATTCACGGTTAACAACACAGCAGCTGTTGGAAACACAACAATAACTGGATTTGCAAACATTTCCTCAACAGCTAACGTTGGTGGAGCTGTTAATCTACGTAGTACGTTAACGGTTAACGGTGCTGTTACTGTAGCAAACACTGTTGCATCAGGTAACGTTACCATAACAGGTTTTGCAAACGTATCAACAACACTAGCAGCTGGTAACACATCAATTACAGGTTTTGCAAATGTATCATCGACATTAAATGTCGTAGGTGCTGCAACTGTTAACGGTGCAGCTACTATTAATAATACATTGGCAACTGGTAACACATCGATTACAGGATTTGCTAACGTAAGTTCAACATTGAATGTTGTGGGTGCTGCAACAGTTAACGGTGCTGCAACGATCAACAATACATTAGCAACAGGTAATACATCTATTACTGGCTTTGCAAACGTATCAACAACACTAAACGTTGTGGGCGCCGCAACTGTAAATGGTGCTGCAACAATTAACAACACATTAGCAACAGGTAACACTTCAATCACAGGTTTTGCTAACGTAAGTTCGACGCTGAATGTTGTTGATGCTGCAACGGTTAATGGAGCATTTACAGTTAATAACACCGCTGCTGTCGGTAATACAACAATAACTGGTTTTGCTAACGTAAGTTCGACGCTGAATGTTGTTGGTGCTGCAACTGTTAATGGTGTAGCTACTATCAATAACACATTAGCAACAGGTAATACAACCGTAACAGGGTTTATCAACGTTTCATCAACCGCTAATGTTGGTGGTGCATTAAGTGTTGGTGGAAACACCACTCTGCAATCAGACGTTGTTCTACACGTTGTCGCTAACTCAAATCTTGGTACAACAACAGCGTCCCCAGTAGACGTTCTTGTTTTAACGAAACCGGTTGGATACAGAGCTGCAAAAATAACAGCTACAGTAACATCCTTCAGTGGAGCTAACGTATCAACACAAGAGATGATATTTGCTCACTCTGCTTCAGCAAACGATGTAACGCTTACCATTTACGGTACCGTTGCTGCTCCAGCAACAGCTAATTTAGGTAACTTTTCTACTGCGATAAATACAACAGCTCTTGCAATAAAATTCCAACAGACAACTGCTAACTCGTCTGTTAAAATGTTTATACAGTTCATCAAGTAAGGTAAGTAATGGCTGATACGTCAAGCAATGTACAATTTAAGGTCGAGAACGGCTTTCTTGCTCTAGGTACCGCTAACATTGCCGGCCCTGCAGGCTTCAATGGTAACGTTGATATCAACGGAACGTATCTTTCTATCACTGCAAATCTGCAAAGTAATGTTCTACCTGTAAACAACACATACTCTCTTGGTAACAGTACAGCGCGTTGGACTATCAACGCAATGGGTGGGGATTTTGTTGGGGCTGTTAACGTAAGTAATACGTTAGCGGCAGGTAACACAACAATAACAGGTTTCATTAATGTATCTTCTACAGCAAACGTTGGTGGAGCAACTAATTTAAGAGGTACGTTGGATGTAAATGGTGCTGTTACCATTGCAAATACTTTAGCTGTCGGTAATACTACCTTTTCGGGATTTGCAAATGTTGTCGGTTCGTCAGCGACATTTAATGCCTTAACTGGTGTTGCTAACACAACAGACTTTATTACAACGACAGCAGTTCATGGTTTCAGCGATGGCGATCTTGTTAGATATGTTGTTTCAACAGGAAACACAGCTGTAACAGGATTGACAAACGGAAGCAGTTATTTTGTTGTTAGCTCAAACACAACAGCTTTCAAGCTGTCAGCTACTTACAATGGATCAGCTATTGATCTAACAGCAGGTGTGACAGAAACGGGGCACACTTTAACTCCACAGAGAATAAGATTTTCTACAGCCGGTAATATTGATACATCAATAGGTTTAGCGAACGTTGGTTCTTTAAGAGTGTTAGGCGCTACAAGTTTAACAGGTGCAGCTACAGTAAACGGTGCATTTCTAGTAAATAATACTGCTGGACTTGGTAACACAACAATTACAGGCTTTGTTAACGTAACAAGTGTTGCAACTTTTGCAGCAAACGCAACGTTTGATACTGACTTGTTGTTCTTAGACGGTGTTAACAACCGTGTGGGTTTTAAAAATGCATCACCAACCTCTGATCTAATTTCAATAAATGGTAATACAGTAATAACGAGTGCTAATGCAGCTATTCGTTTTCTGTCAGGAAACGCAACACATAATGCACACGTTTCGTTAGCCGGTAATACAACAAATACGCGTTTAACTGTTACAACATATGAAGCGAATGCAACAGCAGGAGACGGGGGTTTCTTGTTTCAATCTGTTAACTCAACTGCTACAACAGCAGTGCTGCAGTTTAATCAGGCGGAGTTTAAATATAAAGCAGGAAACGTTGCTCATGCAGGCAACTTTGGGATTTACGATGTAAGCGGAACACGCCTGGGACCATGAGATGGCAAGACCACTTAGAGCAAGATATGTTACGGCGAGTACGAGCGATGGTGTACAAGAGATGTCTGATGCAGACATCCTCAATCATATCGTTCCGTTAATAACTGATCAATTTTATAGTTCTTCAAACGTCTCTGGTTATGGTAATGTTCTTGAGTTAAGAACAACAGCACCAACGTGGAACAATGTCACTGGCGGTACAGTTGTTGATGTATATCCAACAAGTTTACCTCCAATTGGTACACATCCTGTTACTTCTTCATCAACAACGTGGACTCTATATCAAAACTTAGATACATCGCTAACGACTAACTTCAACGCGATGACTCGGCCTCTTAAGGTAGAGGTCATAGGTGGTGTGCAGCAAGTAAAGCAGTTTTCAAATAACGAAATTCGTGATGACATCCTTAGTAAAGTAGTTGCTGAAGTTTCAGCAGGAGCTCAAGGTGCATATTGGCTTGGAACAACAGCACCAGGAACTGGTACTTGGGTTGTTAAATCTTCTATCGTAGATACGTATGTTGATAGTGTAAGTAATACAACATTAACTACAACATACAACCTTTATCAACGTACTACAAATACAGGTACAGGTACAAAGCGTCCTCTCAAAGGAGCTGCTAATAGCTTAACGGAGATGACAAATGCAGAAATACAATCTCTGCTTCCGGCTATTCGTGATTATATTAGTAATTCAGGAATTGGTAGATATCAAATATCTACGACTACACCAACACCGGGAACATGGGTAGCTCGTGGTACGTTTACCGATACTTCAAACGGACTGGTTGATACAGCATATGCTGGTAGTTATTTGGGTACATTTACCGGTGCGTTTACAGGTGCATATACTCAAGCGTTTACTGGAGCGTATGTAGGTACATTTAACCAAGGCTTTACAGGTAACTTCTTAGACGTTACAAAATTTACCGGTGCATACGCTGGCACATATAATCAGGCATTTACAGGTCCATATGTAGGCAATTTCACGGGTGGATTCAATCAAACATTCACCGGTGTATATCAAAACATATATTCAGGAGCTTATACCGGGGTATATGGAGGTACGTACTCTCGTTTATTTACGGGACAGTATGGTGGAACGTATCAGGGTTCAGCGTTTGCTGGTGCATATAATCAAACGTTTGCTGGCACCTATAACCAAGCTTTCTCAAGAGTTTTCGCTGGATCTTTTCAAGGCTCGGCGTTTGCTGGTGCGTATAATCAAACGTTTGCTGGTACGTATAATCAGAACTTTACTGCAACATATTCTGGGTCTTACCAAGGTTCAGTATTTGCTGGTGCATATAATCAAACGTTTGCGGGATCCTACAACCAGGCTTTCACAGGAGGTTATGTAGGATTTTTTACTGGTGCCTTTCAAAGAGCGTTTGGTACGGTGTGGACAGGATCATACGCAGGAAGCTACTCAAACTTTTTTACTGGCGTCTATAACCAGGCTTTTTCACGCCTTGTAACACCTACATTCTCACGCGTTTTTTCAAATAACGGTTTTACAGGTAGTTATGCAGCTGCTTACTCGGGAATATATGCAGGTACTTACTCGGGTGGATTCAGTGGTGCATTCACAGGATTGTATACCGGCGCCTGGGTTGGTACGTATTCGCGAGCGTTTTCAAGAGAGTTCAGTGGCACGTTTACTGGAAATTATACCGGTACATATGCTGGATCATACACTGGCACGTACGCTGGATCGTATACAGGCAACTATGTGGTACCAATATATTCCGGTTCTTATTTGAACCCCTTCAACAATACGTATTATACTGGATATTATGCCGGTGCAGGAGCCTACGTAGGAAGTTATCAGAACCCATATAACGCTGTGTATTATACAGGCTATTATGGTGGACAAGCTTATGCTGGCTCTTATGGTGGTTCGCGACAGAACACGTATGGTGGTTCGCGACAGAACACATTTGGAGGGTCCTATCAAGGATTTTTCACTGGAAGCTTTACAAGAGGCTTTACTGGTGAATATTTGCAAAACTACCAAGGATTCTACTCCAATCAGTTTACAAGAGGATTCACTGGTTCATACACAGGAATTTACAATAACAGTTGGTCAAGAATATTTACAGGAGATTTTGTAGGCAACTTCACAGCTAATTATGCAAGCACGTATACTGGTCAATTCACTGGCGTGTATTCGGGATTTTTTACAGGAAGTTACCAAGGACCGTACGCAAGCATTTCTTATATTGGTACGTTTAGTGGAGCCTACAATCAAACTTTCAGCGGTGGATATACTAGAGCTTTCTCCGGAGGCTACACAAGCGCTTACACGGGTGGGTATACGGGAACATATACAGGCGCCTATTCAAGATTTTTTACTGGTTCGTTTACCGGTAACTATACGGGATCATTTACTGGTTCTTACACAGCAACCTTTTCCGGAACCTATACAGGAGCGTTCACTGGTCAATTTACTGGTGGGTATACAACAGCTTTTACAGGATCATACACTGCAAGCTTTTCGGGTGGATACGTAGGCACATATACAGGAGCGTTCTCGGGAACCTATGCAGGTGCCTATACTGGCGGATTCTTGAACACTTGGACAGGAGCATACACTGGTCAATTTTCCGGTATATACTCTAACGTATTCAGCGGAACTTATACCGGTCAGTTTACGGGATCATACACTGGTATATACTCGCGAGTGTTTACTGGCGTATATACTGGACAGTTTACAGGAAGCTATTCAGGAGCTTACTCGGGAGCTTTCAGTGGCAACTATGCAAACACATTTACACGTTTATTTACAGGAGCATATTCGGGGTTGACGGTAACCGGTACTACGACAACGACTACATATACATTATGGGTTAGAACAGCTTGATACAAAATGCCGCTCCGTCCGCTCTATTATAATACAACTACGTCCAGTCTTCAGGAGATGTCTAACACGGACATCGACGGACTTGTGTCCAATGTTATTGGTACTGATTTTGCTTCGTCAGAGGATATTGGATCATTAATTGTTCAAAATCCTGGGGATCTTATACCAGCAAATTCAACGTTGATAGGAACATGGTCCGATAGTTATTATGATCAACAAATAGGTGATCATCCAGTATCCGAAGCAAACCTAGTTTATTCAAATACGTCAATATATCAGAGAACTGGCGGTGGTCCGCTAACGGATCCGTTAATGATTCGTCCTGTGTGCTGGAATAGTACTTTGAATGGTGTTCAGCAAATGGCTAACACCGACATCGACACCACAATCATATCCAAAGCTGTATCTTACATTGTTAACGGAGGCGTCGGAGCATATGTTCTTCAGCCAACGGCTCCAGCAACAGGTACTTGGGTAGCGCGTGGTCGGTTAAAAAATACTGAACGACCATATTTTGATAATGAGACTTTTCTTTGGCAAAAAACTTCTGAGGGTTCAGGAGGATCTGTACGCCCACTAAAATGGGACTCTGGTGCTTTGCGCGAGATGTCAAATACCAATATTCAGTCTTTGACTCACCGCGCTCGAAACTATATGGTAAGCACGGGTATTGGTACGTATCAATTATCAACAACAATGCCTTCATCGGGTGGTACTTGGGTTCAGGCAGGAAGCGGGTTTGATGATACCCGTTCACAGATAAGACCACAAACTTATAACGCTCAAGCTTACACGGCTACGTGGACTGGTGCATACACACAAGCTTTCTCTCGTGAGTTTACTGGGGATTTCACAGGAACGTATGGTGCAACTTTTTCACGTGAATTTACCAATGTCTTCTCTGCAAACTTTACCGGAGCTTATTCAAGCGAGTTTACAGGCACATTTACAGGACAATATGCAACAACATATACTGGCGCATATAACCAAGGCTTCACAGGAACATTTACAGGAGCATACACAGGCGGATATACGGGAACGTTCTCAGGGACATACACCGGAGCATATACAGGACAGTTCTCGGGTGTTTATTCAGGGATATATGTTGGCAATTTCACAGGCATATACACAGGTATATACAACCAACAATTCACAGGAGCGTTTACAGGGATATATGCGGGCACATACAACCAGGCTTTCAGCGGAGATTATGTAGGTGGATTCACTGGTGCTTTCAGTGGTGTTTATGCGCAAACGTTTACGGGAATTTATAGCAGGATATTTACCGCAGCTTACACCGGTGCCTTTACCGGTCAATTCACCGGTGGGTATACGGGTGCGTTCACAGGAATTTACACTGGTGGATATGTAGGTTTCTTCACTGGGGCTTACACCAGCATATACAGTAGTTTATTTACAGGTTCGTATACAGGTAATTACACCGGTATATACAATCAAACGTTTACAGGAACATTTTTAAATACCTTTAGTACTATATTTTCTGGTAATTATACAGGTGTGTATAGTCGAGCATTTACTGGTAGTTTTGTTGGTACTTACAGTAGTTTATTTACAGGCTCCTATACCGGCAACTACACCGGCGTCTATAATCAGACGTTTACAGGAACATTTGCCGGTACATACACGCAGATCTTTACAGGTAGCTATACAGGCAATTACACTGGTATTTACAATCAGACGTTTACGGGAAATTTTGCTGGCACGTATAGTAGATTGTTTACAGGTTCGTATACGGGTAACTACACAGGTATCTACAACCAAACATTTACAGGAACGTTTGCTGGTACATATAGTAGTTTATTTACTGGTAGCTACACAGGTAACTACACTGGTATCTACAACCAAACATTTACAGGAACGTTTGCTGGTACGTATAGTAGATTGTTCACGGGATCGTACACAGGCAACTATACGGGCGTATACAATCAAACGTTTACCGGCGCATATGCGGGTGGGTATGTTGGATCATTTACTGGAACATACTCAGGGGGATACACGCGAGTTTTTTCTGGATCATATACTGGCGCGTACTCGGGAACATATACAGGTGTGTATACGGGGGCATACGTTGGTTTCTACGTAGGTAATTTCACCGGTGTATATGCTGGGGTATACAGCCGTGTATTTACAGGTGCTTACACCGGCGGTTATGTGGGTTTCTTTACAGGTGGATATGCAGGTGCATATGCACAGACCTTTACTGGGGTATATTCGGGTGGTTATACGGGATATTATGCTGGCGCTTATGCTGGGACATATTCTGGCTCATATAATAATACTTTCACGGGAATATATGCAGGAGCGTATGCTCAAACGTTTACTGGTGCATATGCAGGTGCGTATGCTCAAACATTCACCGGTGCATATTCTGGCGCATACAATCAAACGTTTACTGGGGCATATGCAGGAGCGTATGCGCAGTCATTCACGGGTGCATACTCTGGTGGTTACACAGGATACTATGCTGGCGCTTATGCTGGGACATATTCTGGCGCGTATAACAACACCTTTACCGGCGCTTATGCAGGAGGATATGTAGGGTATTTCACTGGCATATATTCTGGCACATATAGTAGACTGTTTACAGGTGCGTACGCTGGTTTTTATTCAGGCAGCTATCAAGGTAACTTTACTGGCATATATTCTGGCACATACAGTAGACTGTTTACAGGTGCTTATGCGGGTACATACTCACGAGGATTTTCAAGAGTCTTTACAGGATTGTATCAAGGAAATTTCCAAGGATTTTACGCAGGCAACTATCAAAACACCTACACACCAACGTTTGCAGGTAGTTACATAGGGTATTTCGCCGGTGGTTATTTGGGATCGCGACCTCGTTATTTTGCTAGTCCGTGGACAGGCGTATCATATCTTGGTTATTATTCAGCATATTATGTTGGTTATTATGCAACATGGTTTACTGGGTATTATCAAGGAGCCTTCACGCGTCTATTTACTGGAGCATATACACGAACACGTCAAGATCCTTATACAGGACAATTTTTTTCCGGAAGCTATGCAGGTAACTACATTGGTGTATATGGGTCAAGCTGGACAAGAGTGTGGACAGGATCTTATACAGGCGTATATTCTGACCTTTTCGTAGGACCATACACAGCTGTTTATGCTGGATTCTTTACAGGGTCGTATGTGGGAAATTACCAAGGCAACTTTACTGGTGGTTATTCTGGTACGTATAGTAGATTATTCACTGGGGCATACCAAGGGTTTTACTCAGGATCATATCAAGGTAACTTTACTGGAACTTACGCGGGTGCGTATGCCCAAACATTCACGGGAATATATTCAGGTGGATACACAAGAGCATTTACAGGTGCGTACACAGGTTCTTATACAGGCATTTATGCCGGAGTTTACACTGGTACGTACTTAGGTAGTTATGTTGGGTACTTCACTGGTTTATACTCTGGGGGATACACTCGAGCATTCACCGGAATATATTCTGGTGGTTACATAGGATATTTTACCGGTATTTACTCAGGTGGTTACGTAGGGTATTTCACTGGTACGTATTCTGGTGGGTATACAAGAGCATTTACAGGTGCGTACACAGGTTCTTATACAGGCATTTATGCTGGAGTTTACACTGGTACGTATTCAGGTGGTTACATAGGATATTTTACCGGTATATATTCAGGAGCTTACGCACAAACATTTAGTGGAATATATTCAGGTGGGTACGCTGGTAATTTCACAGGAACATATGCAGGTGTGTATCAACAGGCTTTCAGCGGTACGTATTCAGGTGGGTATAGTGGGTCATATGTGGGTTCGTACGCTGGTGCATACGTTGGCGGATATAATCAAACATTTACTGGTTTATATTCGGGAGTGTATCAACAAACCTTTACAGGCATTTATTCGGGTGGTTACGTAGGGTCGTTTACAGGAATATATGCTGGTGCATATGCAGGAAGTTATAAGGGTTCTTTCACCGGGTCGTATTCAGGCGGGTACACTGGTGCCTTTACAGGGATATACGCTGGTGCATATGCAGGAAACTATCAAGGTAGTTTTACAGGAAATTATTCAGGCGGATACACAGGTGCCTTTACAGGAATATATGCTGGTGCATATGCAGGAAACTATCAAGGTAGTTTTACAGGAAATTATTCAGGCGGATACACAGGTGCCTTTACAGGAATATATGCTGGCGCATATGTTGGAGGGTACGCTGGTAACTTCACAGGAAATTATTCAGGCGGGTACACTGGTGCCTTTACAGGCATATACGCTGGCGCATATGCAGGAAGTTATCTTGGTTCATTTACAGGAGCATACGCTGGAGCATACACAGGAGCCTTCACGGGAGTGTTTGTAGGGGGATATCAAGGAAACTTTACGGGGGCTTTCAGTGGAGGATACACTGGAGCTTTCACTGGTGTGTATGCTGGAGCTTATGTAGGAAGTTATCAGGGTAACTTCACTGGAATATATTCAGGCGTATACGCAAACACATTCTCTGGAAATTATACAGGTATTTTCAATCAAACGTTCACAGGAGTTTATAACCAAGCCTTCTCAAGAAATTTCACCTTTGATTATACGGGTGCGTTTTCTGGAGGGTATGTGGGCTTTTTCACTGGTGTTTATTCACAGGTGTTTAGTAGATTCTTTACAGGAGTCTATACAGGAGCGTTTACTGGTAATTATACAGGAATTTACAGTCAAGCATTTACTGGTGCATTCAGTGGTGCATATACAGGGGTGTTTAACCAGAATTTTACAGGCGCGTATACTGGTATATTCAACCAGACTTTCACAGGAGTTTATGCTGGATCCTTTAATCAAGTATTCAGCGGTGTGTTTGGTGGATCTTATAATCAGACTTTCACCGGTCAATTTACAGGGGGATACACGTCAATCTATACGGGTGCGTACTCTAGAAATTTCACCGGAGCATTTAGTGGTACATATGTAGGACAATTCACCGGCGCGTTTACAGGGGCTTTTGGATCTTTGTTCACAAGCACATATAGTAGGTTATTTACCGGAAGCTTCTCAAATTTCTTTACAGGCTTGTATAACCAACTTCCAGTGTATACTAATGTATACTCGGGTACATATGCTGGTGTTTATGGAAAGTTGTTTACAAGCTCTCTTTATGCAGGAGCAACGTACGCTCAGGCATATTCCGGAAACTACGCTGGCGCATACACAGGAACTTCTATCCTTGGCTTTTCAGGATCATACTCAAAAACATTCACAGGTACAGTATCTTCGTTTTCTTCTTTATTTACTGGCCTATATAATAGTGCATTAGGGCAATATCTAGCAGCCTGGTCAGGGTTGACCATTATGTCAACTCCGGAGACAATTCAATCAATTAAACTTTGGGTAAGAACAGCATGAAACGTACAATCGCAAATCCGCATTGGATTAACAATGCAAGAACTGTCATCTCTGCTGAATTTCATTATGATGATGGCCGTGTTGCACAAGCAACAATATCGGAGTCCGATGTAACAAATCCAGATCTTGTTGAGATCAAGGCAAAGTTTACGGACGAGCAATTAGAAGCTAACACGCGTAAGAAAATTCAAGAGATCAATGCAGAGAGAGATCGAAAACATCAAGAAGAACTAGCAAAACAACAACGTAAGCAACAAGAAGAGCTGTTTGCTGCTAAGTTAAAAATTTTTGAGATTGATTCTATTAAAAATTCTGATAACAGACAGTTGAAGTCAAAGATCAGAAAGTCAAAAAGTGACGTCGAAGCAATGGCTTGGGCATCAGCATTGCTTCTTGATGTTGCACAAAAAGAAGCAGCAACTACATCGGAGTGAAAATGGATCTTCGTAATGGTTTTTTGATTGTTGCTTCGCAACTAAAAGAATATTTGGATTCAGCAAACTTTCTTGCTGCAACTATAAAAGATAACTATCCTGAAGCTCATGTAACCTTGTTTACTACAACGGAGCTAGAAAAACACGCTGATAGATCATCTTTTGATATTGTCATCTTTGAAGATGTTCCCAGTCATGTACGTACTAAACTATATGCGTTATCAAAAACTCCTTACACAAATTTGACTGTGTATGTTGATGCGGATATGGAGTGTATGCATTCGGATGTATCAAAGATATGGGATGAGATGCCCGAAGATTGTGACATATTGATAACTAAAATACGCCCCTACAATGGTAAGGAAGATAGGTGGCCAGGTGGTACAACAATCCCTCAAGGACGAATGTTGTATCATGGTGGTTTTTTCATGTATAGATCTAATCCCAAAACTTTAGAATTTATGAGAAGATGGTGGGTTGACTATAAGGCACAGAGAAAAGAGCCATGGCCTTACCCGGAGGAAGAGTGTCGGAAATCGTTTGCTCAATGGGATCAATTCACTTTTTGGAAGCTCATGACAGTAGACAAGTTGGACGTGAAAGTAGACGTGTTTAAAGATGATGCAAGATGGAATTTTGTAAACGGTTACATGCCAAAAGAAGCCAAAGGTGAAATAGTTTTTTGGCACCATACAATCCCATCAAAACATGAAAACATAGGGCTGACAAAAAAATGAAAGAGATCCAAATAAACAATCCAGAGCTTAAACAAATCTTAGATGATTGGTTGCAGGTGCTCTTAAAGGTAGATCGTTCAAAATATCCATACGATGCTGGCGTTGGAAAGGACGGGCCTGTTACGCCTGAATATGCTTGTGGTACGGAGTACTTACTTCATATGCAAGGTAAAAAGGTTGATGGTTTTCCGGAAAAAACACGTGGCGTTGACCTAATGAGATTTACTCCACCTCATCAATCAGTAGCTCAAGCATTAATTAAATTAGATCACGATCTTTTGAATTGGTCTGGATCAAGAAACAACGCGGTGAAGATGTTATATCCGAAGGGTGGATATATGGGTTGGCACCACAATGCTAACGCACCTGGATATAATATCCTCCTTTCATGGTCAGAGAAGGGTACTGGTTTTTTTAGGTACCAAGATCCAATCACAAAGGAGATAGTGACAATGCAAGATTCGCCAGGGTGGACTTGCAAAGTTGGTTACTATGGTCCATGGCATGAGCCTGATAAAATTTACTGGCATTGCGCTAGTGCACATGAAGAAGAAAGACTCACGCTTGGTTATATCATCCCTCATGAAGGAATGTGGACTAGTATGTGTGAGGATATTCAGGATGCGTGATACTTTTTGAAGAGATGGTTGTAATGATCTGGTGTTGTTGGTCCATTTAACAACACAATGGGTATCTTGTCTGCAACATGCTTTAATTTGCTTTCTCTATATGCAAGTTCGATCGGATCATATATCAAGTTTTCTGCTATATCAATACCAAATAAAGCAGAGTAAAATTTACGGCAGGGAAAGTATTGTATATTAACTCCTATACTTTCCTTCTCGTAAAATAAGAAAGAATCCATCCCCCATCTGTATTTTGTCATAAAATGTTCGGGGTCTCTTATTACATAATCCCATATTTTTTGAACGTTTTTTGTTTTCCATGTCATACAGCTACTGTTGAATGGATGGTGAAATACAGGAAACCCGTAATCCCATCTCGGCCGCCATTCAGCCTCAATGAGTGTTAAATCACCTTGTTGGTAACTGACTATATCATCTATGTTTGATTTAATGATCAGATCTAAATCAAAATATAATCTATCTCCGTCAGGTAAGTGATCGTTAAACGTTTTGCTAAACAAAAACATTTTATTATACACTAAAATGTCAAAATTGTTTTCTACGTATTCGACGATATTTACTCTTTTGTCTATGCCTTCGTAGTTGTCTGTATAACAAAACATTGTGAACGGACGAGTAATGGTCTTTTCACACATGATATATAAATTATTCACCAGCTGGCTATGATATTTTGATCCCAGCTTCACACATAGTATAACGAGTGGTTCCATGGATATTCAATACTTGACTAAAATTTCAAACATATTAAGAGAAGGTGTTTCGACAGGGTTAGATGTGTTTGATTTTGCTAATTCGTTTAGTCAAACACAACTAGAATCAAAGACGTGGCTAGTGGAAGCGCTAAGTAAACAAAATTATAAACAAGCTCCTACCATACTTATACTGGGTGGATGGTATGGGAGTTATTTGGTGCCTTTGTTAAACGAGTACATTAACCCTTCTCATATACACTTTAATGATATTGATAAACGGTGTTTAAATGTTGCGACTCAGTTGCATACTCAAAAAAACATAAGTTTTCATCACTTTGATGCGACAACAAATTACATACATTTTAATGCTGACATTGTCATAAACACATCCTGTGAACATATGATGTGGTACAAAGAGATGCTTAAAGAAGGACCAAACACTTTATTTGTATTGCAGTCGTGTGATGAGGAGAAAGACCCTGGTCATGTAAACGTCTCACACTCAACAGACGACTTTGTAAGTAAACTAGGTTTAAACCGTGTTTTTTTTAGAGCAAGGAAGAGTTTAGGTCGTAAAAATCGGTTTATGGTGATAGGGAAACCATAACATTTTGGGTTATATAAATACCAACGAACAACTAAACAGTCTATCATATGGCTATAAAAGCAAACCTAATTATTGATCAAGGCACAGATTATTCCACAACTATTATGTTGACGGATGTGGATGACAATCAGGTGTCGTTAACAGGATTTACAGCTAACGCGCAGATGAGGAAGACTTACTCTTCGTCTAACTCGGTAGCTTTTACTGTTACATTAAATGAAAGCCTAGGTGAGGTTGTACTTTCTTTGACAGATACGCAGACTGCGAATATTGTTGCTGGAAGATATGTTTATGATGTAGTCCTTACGTCTAATAACATTACTTCAAGAGTAATTGAAGGTATAGTAACTGTAACGCCAAGGGTAACGAGATGACTGCTGCGATAAAGGTAAGATTGAGTGGTGGAGCTATCCAGCCGGTAAATACCATAACGCTGAAAAATGAAGTGCTAGCTGATCTCAACAGACGCCTAGATACTTTAATAGATGTGGTGCCTGATAGTGCAAATACGGCTGCAAATGCAACCCTTGTTTATGATCCAACGACAGACAAATATGTTGTTAAGCAACTAGATTTAGACGGGGGAAGCTTTTAATGTCTAACTTAATTCAGATCAAACGAAGTGATGAGACAGCAATACCAGTGTCTCTTGCGGAAGGTGAATTAGCGTATTCGTTTAATTCAAATTCATTGTTCATTGGTGGTAATGCAAGTAATGTTATACGTATTGGTGGGGGTAACTATCTTTGGTTACATCAATCAAATACAGGAACACCAGGAGCACTTACAGCCAATGCTGTTGTCATAACTAATGGAAATAGTTACGTCACAGAGTGGCGTACAAACAAGCTTGTTGTTGGCAATGATGGTACAACAACAAACGTAACATCCATATCACTATTTGCAAATTCGTCTCAGCTTGGAGCATCAGCAGGCGGATCAAATACCGAGCTTGTATCTTCATGGGCGGTCAAAACCTATGTTGATACACGTGTTGGAGTTGTTGGAGCGACACAGGTTGCTTTTGGTAACTCGTCTGGCGGTTTGACTAGCGATGCGCAATTCACATACGATACAACCACAGATTCATTAGCAATTGGATCGATTGTACTTAATGGTACGACAAATATTGTTAATGCAACAGGATTCAATGCTGGTGCCAATGTAAACGTCAGTACAAGCGGTATTAGTATTGGCAACTCATCTGTCAACGTAACATCTAATTCGTCACAACTAACTGTAACAGGTACCATTGTCAATGGTTCTATAGTACAGGTTGCTGGTGAATTCAGAGGCTATACCTCAAACGTTTCGACGTCAGCGGTTGTCGGTTCAAATGTTACTGTCAATACAAGTGCGTTGTTTATTGGTAATGCTACGGTCAATTCAATACTTACATCATCAAGTTTAAAGGTTGATGGCACAGTAGCTGGTGGTAATACTACAATCACCGGATTTGCCAATATCTCCTCGACAGCAAATGTTGGCGGCGCAACAACGTTACGTGATACCTTAACAGTAAACGGTGCTGTAACAATAGCGAATACACTTGCTACTGGCAACACAACCATCACAGGATTCGCAAATATTTCCTCTACTGCTAATGTAGGTGGAGCTGTTAATTTACGTAGTACATTAACGGTAAACGGTGCCGTAACAATAGCAAATACGTTGGGTACAGGCAACACGACTGTTACTGGTTTTGCAAACGTCACAACAACTCTACAAGTTGGAGGAGCAGCAACAGTAGGAACAACGCTCGCTGCTGGTAACACAACCATCACAGGATTTGCTAACGTATCATCGACTCTCAATGTTGTTGGTGCAGCTACTGTCAATGGAGCTGCGACGATAAACAATACACTTGCTACTGGCAATACAACAGTAACAGGTTTCGCTAACGTAACATCTTCGTTGCAGGTTGGTGGCGCAGCAACTATAGGTACCACTCTTGCAGCTGGTAATACAACTGTTACTGGTTTTGCTAATGTTACAACCACTTTGCAGGTTGGTGGTGCAGCAACTATAGGTACCACTCTTGCAGCTGGTAATACAACTGTTACTGGTTTTGCTAATGTTACCGGCCACTTAACGGCCAATTCTCTGTCCGTTGGTGATACAACAATAAGTGGTAACTTAACAGTAACAGGTACTCTTACAACTGTTAGTGCAAATAATATTACAATTACAGACCCAATGATTCAGTTGGCAGCCAACAATACGTTGTCTGACGTGCTTGACATTGGTTTGTTTGGTAGTTATGAAGCTGGCGATGCAGGTACTCACGAACATACTGGTTTGTTTAGAGATGCAAGCGATTCTGGTACGTGGAAGCTTTTTGAGGGATTAGAAGTATCACCGACTACAACAGTAGACACGGCCAATGTTACTTTTGCATTTGCTACATTACAGACATTCTTAAAAACTGGCGGATCCGGATTAACTGGCTTAATAGCTAATTCTACTACTATAGCTCTAACAGCAAACAGTACTTTAAACGTTGCTATTGTAGCTAACACCTTGACGTTGTCTACTCCGCTTGCAGGAACTTCGGGTGGTACAGGATTGAGTGCTTTAACAGCAGAGCAAATACTTGTAGCAAATAGTAGTAACGGGTTCAGAACCTTATCTTTAGGAACGGCAGGACAAGTGTTACAAAGTAATGGATCAGCTCTTATTTACAGCACTTTGGATGGTGGAGCTTTTTAAAATTTGAGAGGTTATTATGGAAGTTGAATTGATTAATGCTTATGTTGAAAAGCAACGCGAGACAATTAATGAGATTATGGCAAAAAATATTATGCTTGATGCAAAGCTAGTTGTAACAGAAAGAAAGTTACAACAAGTTACCGAGTTTGAAAAAGCTTTGCACGAATATAAATTAAAAGCAGATTCACTTGAAGAACAAAACAAAGCAATGAATCAGCTCATTGAAAATCAGAAAAAAGATATCATTATGTTGCAGCAGAAAGAAAAAGAGCTTCAGCAAACTGTAAAAGTTAATAATGAACAAAAAGAAAAAATTGATTTGCTTCAGAAACAGATTAATAAGTTAACCTTAGAAAAAGAAGCACAACGTCAAAAAGCTGAAAAGATGAAGAAAAAGGCTGAAGAAATAATGGCTGATAACGGATAGGAAGTTCAATGTCGGATATTCTAATTCAGGTTAAACGTTCAACTGTAGCTGGCAGAACACCCAATACCACAAATGTAGCCAACTCGCAGTACATAACAGATGGAGAGTTAGCTCTCAATCTCCCTGATGGCGTTTTGTATTCGTCAAATGGCTCTGCGTTAATTGAAATAGGTGCTCGACTTTCTTCTCTAACCACAAATACATATGCTCGAGCACCTCAGCTAGTTGCCGTAGGTGGTGCTACAGAAGGCGGTCAAATTGTTTTAGGGTATGGAAACAATCTCGCAAATAGTATAACCACTCAAGCAAATAATACATGGAACATAGATGTTTTTGGTGGGGCTGGTGTAAACGCGCTGTTCAGAGTATTCACGCAACATAACGATGGAAGTGTTACTCCTGGCTTAATAATATCTAATACCGGTAAAGCTGTCTTTGGTACTCTTACAGAAAACACCGACTCAACAGTTCGTGTTGAGGGAACCGCAAATGTCAGTGGCTCATTGCAGGTTAATTCGATGTTTATTGCTAATGGTTCAGTAGTTAAAATAACTAGCAACGATAAGTTAACATTCAACGACAATACAACACAAAACACAGCCTTCCGTGTATACAATGAGAGTGGTACGCGAATAGCCTAAATATTACAATAAAGGAGGAGCTATGGCCGTACCAACCTCACGCGCAGAATTTAAAGAATATTGTCTTCGTGCTTTAGGAAAACCTGTTATAGAAATTAACGTTGATGATGATCAGGTTGAAGATCGTATCGACGAGTCTCTTCGTTACTATTGGGACTATCATTTTGATGGCACAGAAAAAGTTTATTATAAACATGCTATAACATCAGAAGACAAAGCAAACAAATACATCACATTGCCGGAAAATATTATAGGCGCTGTACGTGTGTTCCCTATTGGGGATCCTTCTATTCGTTCTGACGACTTATTTAATATCAGATACCAAATAGCATTGAATGATTTATATACTTTGACAGCATATTCAATGATACCTTACTATATGGCTATGCAACATTTAGCGCTGATATCTGAGTTCTTAGTCGGACAACAACCAATTAGATATAGTCGTCACCGCGATCGTTTATACGTAGACACGAAGTGGGACAATTATAACGTAGGCGATTATCTTTTAGTTGAAGCCTATGAAGTTCTAGATCCAGATACGTTTTCTGAAATATGGTCTGATCGCTGGTTGCAAAATTATTGTACACAAAAGATCAAGTATCAGTGGGGCTCAAATCTTACAAAATTTATTGGTATGCAGCTACCAGGTGGATTGCAATTCAACGGTGAAAAGATTATGAACGATGCTAAAGAAGAAATTGAGAAAATGGAAAAAGATATGATTCTCAATTATTCATTACCCGTTGCAGATATGATAGGGTAACATGGCGACTAACTTTTTCTTTAATAATTTTTTCAATAGTCAAGAGCAAACTCTCGTTGAAGATTTGATTATTGAATCAATCAAGATATACGGTCTTGATGTTATCTACTTACCAAGAAAAACAGGTAGTGTTGATACTATCTTTAACGAAGATAAAGGTCGTTCATATCTGACATCTATACCCATTGAAATGTATGTAAAGAATGTTGAGGGATTCGCTGGAGATGGTGAGTTTCTCTCAAAGTTCAATCTTGAGATACGAGATCAAATAACTTTTACCGTAGCACGACGTACATTTTCTAATGAAGTGGTTGCAGCTTTTCCAACATTGGATCTATCAGATACTAACCTCGAACGTGAACGTCCACAAGAAGGAGATTTGATATACTTCCCATTCAACAAAAAGATATTTGAAATAAGATTTGTTGAGCAAGAGCCTGTGTTTTATCAAATGGGTTCGTTACAGATGTATGACTTAAAGTGTGAGTTGTTTGAATATAACAACGAGGTTTTTGATACTGGTATACCTGAAGTAGACCGTTTAATGAACAATTATTCACTAGGGATGAGTATATTTGGTATTAAAACTGAGGATAACTACTTTATTACAACGGAAGACGGATATCCGTTATTACAAGAAAAGTATGACATTGATGAGAATGCACCAGAAGCTTCCAACGATGAAATAGAGGTTGTTGCTGATGGTATCATCGATTTCACTGAACGTGATCCATTTAGTGAAGGAACATACTAATGTTTGGTCATGTTTTTTACCATAGTGTCATAAGGAAGTATGTAGCTGTTTTTGGAACACTATTCAACGATGTTTACTTGAATAGATATGATCCTGATTCAGAAATGTATGAAACCATAAAAGTTCCTATTTCTTACGGACCAAAAGAAAAAGTACTCGCTCGCGTGACTGGAGATCCTGAACTTAACAGGATGCCAGCCATAACGCTACCGCGTATGGCTTTTGAGATGACGTCGCTAAGTTATGCTACATCACGAAAACTAAACACGTTGGGTAAAAGAGTCAAAAAAGATCCGGACAATCCGAACCAACTGAACTACCAGTACAATCCTGTTCCATATGATTTAGCATTCACTTTATACATTATAACTAAACATGCAGATGAGGGTGCAAACATCGTAGAACAAATACTACCATTCTTTACACCAGAGTGGACAACTACTGTCGAAATAATTCCAGAGATGGGCCATATAGTTGATATTCCTGTTGTTTTGGAACGTGTTTCGTGTAGTGATGAGTATGAAGGTGACTTTTTAAACCGTAGAGCTATTGTTTGGACATTAGATTTTACAATGAAAGCGTATATGTTTGGTCCTGTGAGAAAGCAGGGCATTATAAAATTTGCGAACACTAATATATACAACTATACGACAACTCCAAACACTCATTTGGCAAGTGTTGATGTACGCCCCGGACTATTGGCTAACGGTTCTCCGACATCGAATAGTGAAGCTAGTATTTCAATTGACTTGATTGAGTCAGATGATAATTATGGATATATTGTAACGGTAACAAACCCAAATGAATAATGATCCAATTGCACAAACACTTGATTTAGCTCCCTTACCTTCGACGCTACCAGCAGTCCAGCGCTTTGAGGATAATCAAGTTGTAGATGATTTTGAGTTTGCTCGCAAGAACCTTATTGACGCTATTGAGCAAGGTCAAAATGCGTTAGCTGATATTGTAACAGTTGCGGGTATGTCTCAACATCCGCGAGCATATGAAGTAGTTGCAACGTTACTCAAGACGGTAGCTGATGCTAACAAAGACTTGCTCGAGCTGCAGAAACGAAAAAAAGATTTGACTGGTATTGGTCCTGCTCCTACTACTGTCAACAACAACCTTTTTGTTGGTAGTACAGCAGAACTCCAACAGTTGATAAAGAAGCAAAATGAGCAAGCTAAGTGAATCGTATCTTGGTAATCAGAACCTAAAACGATCAAATGTTAAACATGCTTGGACGCCTGAGCAGGTCCAAGAATGGATGAAATGTGCACAAGATCCTGTTTACTTCGTTGAAAAGTATGTAAAAATTGTTAACATTGACAAGGGTCTTGTTAACTTTAATCTCTATGATTATCAGCGCAACATTGTTGAGACTGCGGTTGAAGACCGTTTCGTAATATGTAAGATGCCGCGTCAGTGCGGTAAGACAACAACAATTGTTGGTGTGATGCTATGGTACATATTGTTCCATCAAAACTACAGCGTTGCTATCTTAGCTCATAAGTTACAGCAAGCACGAGAGATCCTTTCACGTATTCAGTTAGCATACGAACACTTACCTAAATGGCTTCAGCAAGGTATCGTTGAATGGAACAAAGGAAATATTGAGTTAGAAAACGGATCAAAGATTCTTGCTTCTGCAACATCTTCATCGGCTATTCGTGGTGGATCTTTCAACTTAGTATATCTCGATGAGTTTGCATTCGTTGAAAATAATATGCAGGAAGACTTCTTTGCATCTGTCTATCCTACCATTTCTTCCGGTACAACGTCGAAAGTATTGATTACATCTACACCTAATGGCTTGAATATGTTTTACAAGCTATGGGTTGATAGTGAAGAAGGTAAAAACAATTATACACGTATCGATGTGCACTGGAGTCAGATGCCAGGCCGCGATGAAAAGTGGAAGCAAGAGACTATACGCAACACATCGGAAGATCAGTTCCGTGTTGAATTTGAATGTGAGTTCGTAGGTTCGTCGCATACGTTAATCAGCGCTACAAAGCTTAGAATGCTACGCGCTACCACACCTATATTAAGTAATCCTGATACAAGAATTTTTGCACAGCCTGTACCTGGCCGTCAATATTTCTCAGTTGTAGATACAGCTCGAGGGGTTGAAGGAGATTACTCGGCTTTTGTTGTATTTGATGTTTCAGAATTGCCATATAGAGTAGCTGCAACATACAAGAACAATATGATATCTTCTATGTTGTATCCAAACATTGTTTTCCAACTTGCAAAACATTATAACAATGCATATGTGTTAGTGGAAACAAATGATATTGGAGAGCAGATAGCAAATATTTTGCAGCATGATCTTGAGTATGAAAATGTCCTGACTACTATCAATAATGGTAGGAGTGGACAAATGATATCACCAGGATTTGGTCAACAGGCAAGATTAGGTGTACGTACAACGAAAGCAGTTAAACGTATTGGTTGTATGGGATTAAAGACGCAAGTGGAGTCAGATAAGCTCATACTCAATGATGATAGAATATTGTATGAACTCTTCCGTTTTGTAAATATTGGCGAAAGCTATGAAGCAGAAGAGGGCCATGACGATATGGTCATGTGTTGTGTTCTTTTTGCATGGGCAATGGGACAAACATATGTAAAAGAACTAACGAGTGTCGACCTGCGCCAAAAATTAGAAGAAGAAACAGAAGACGCTTTAGAAGAAAGTATGATGCCTATTGGTATTATTGATAGAGGCGGTATTGATAATCCAATGATGCTTGCGGCAAAAAAAGGTGACGATTCGTGGATTTTTGCAGGCGATGATGACTATGACTCGCGGATGATGGCAAAATACGAAGCAGCATTCCATTGAAATTAGAATCCCCAAAAATATAAATACCATCGATTACCCTAATTTCTACAAATAAAAAACCTCAGAGGGGAGAATAGACATGCCATTTCAAGTCAGTCC